>JAEEGG010000949.1_pt1 | contig 82485 bp, 66 predicted proteins | sample 9134161 | NCBI WGS metagenome assembly JAEEGG01 (sample SAMN16246543, study PRJNA631951) | gut metagenome | biome: gut microbiome; feature: rumen; material: CR-attached | host: Bos | place: Iran: Karaj | collected 2018-10
ACAACAAAGACATAAAGCAAAAGTATAAGAATCACTAATGCTACTACATATACTATAACTGAATAAACCAATGTCTTTTTATATATTTCCATAACTAGAAATCAATCAAGTGAGTGTATTATGCAAAGTTACATAATTTCTCCAGAATATCCATATTTTGCCACAAAAATAATGTAATATAGGAATTAAGGCTGGGGTCTCTATTCGAGCAGAAACCGAACAGAAAGCGAACAGAAAACAGAACTAAAAAAGTAACTGAAACCGAACTGAAAAAACTCAATAGTTGATAGAAAAGTTGACAGAAAACTCTCTTAGGTTGATAGAAAAAAATGATATGGTGCGAGTATAACCGCTTCATCATTGATCTTATGGAAGATTCATCACACTTTATCCGCGAAATAAGGCGGTTACAATTCCTCTAATGGAATGATATTGTTAAGTCTCCCAACTAAACGGCAGAAAATATCTGAGGTCATATTATCATACCACTTGCTTTGTTCTTGCGGTAATGCTTTTGCGATGGCCTTACGTGCTTCCATCCATTGAGAGAAAGTGGACTTCAAAGTGTTGACTCGATTGTTTACGATACTATCGCTTGGTATTCTGTCTTTCCAAAACTCATTTCTCAAGTATTCAATATCCTCTGGAACGGAATGGTCGGTAATCCATTTCTCCCATTGTGACGATGCTACTGTCTTGCCTTTCTGAAAATATGGCTTGCCTTCTAAGATAATACTGCGTTCTTCTTCCAATTCAGAACGTCGGTTTGCCGAAAGATTCTCATAATAGCTTTCTATTTCCATTGGTTTCATACTGTACCATTCTTGGTTGTACGACACGTCGCGCCAAAAGGCAAAACGGGCTTCATTAAAATTGTGCCATGCGACATATTCATTTTGCATCAAAGATTTGATATTGGATGGCACCTCAGATAGCCACTGCCGATAAGCCTCAATCGTTCGGTAATAGTCAACAGTAGCATCGACATACGCTATGAAGTTCAATTCAGATTGTGTGTCATTCGAGAACTTGCATACGACACGATTGATATCGGAAATCACTGAGTTAATCGGTAACGATGGGACAGCTACATGAAACGAATCAATGGCTGCATTGACGGCAACAGCCCACTGCAGCTTGTCGTTAGCATCGCCATTGAGATTGACAAGTTCAGCCATACGAATGAGCTGGTTGGCCAGGGACATTGCAGCAGAATCACGTCTTTCGGTTTGATGATCTTCTCTTGAGTAAGGGTCATAAACGGGACATCCTGCTTCTTCATAGCAATGAAAGAGCCTTTCTTGGACCGAATGAACCACAGCAAGCCTAAGTAAATCTGTTGCAGAGATGGGACTTTTCACAATCATGTTCTCGATGTAAGCGATACTGTCCTCACCAGTCAACCCTTCAGGTACAATCACGGTATCTCGTGGATCGAGATTAGAACCCGTATTGATTGTGTGTCCACCGCAAGCCGAGATTAACACGATAGCAGATAAGAAAATATATATTGTCCTCTTCATAGCGCTGATCTTGATAGAATGATTATTAATAGAATAACGATCAAAGGGAACAACTATTGTCATTATGCCATAGTCATTCCCTTGATGATTCACCATCAGTTTTTTGCATGAGTACTGTTCGATAAGGGCGTAGAAAAGGTCCTTATTGTATCTTTTGGGGAAAATGGCGAGTAAACACGGGGCTTCGTTCAATAAGGGCGTTGAAACGATCTTTATTGTATCCCATTTCGTTGGCAATGTTATAGAGCAACTCGTATGCTTCCACCTTCCTGGACATCTTGGCCAGATCATGACAAGTAAGCAGCAGAAACTCCTTATATTGCCTATCTTCGATAGTCATGACTGTATCAAGCATTTTGTCAGGATCGCTGTTCCTACTCATGGCCCCAGGCAACATCTCCGGGAAGTTATGAATCTGGAAGTAAATCGATGCTTGGTAGGAAAGTGCATAAACCATCTCGTTAGTCTTGGGATTGGTCTCAATGTCATCATTGTATCCCCCGAAGTAAGAAATCAAACACATCGCAGCTTCCTTTTGTTTCGTGGTCATCAGGATGTCCATATTCGTTTCTGATTGAATCGGACTACGTTCTTCCATGTTCTGCTTGTGAACGTTTTCTTGTTTAGGTTGTTGCGCCGCGTTGCTGGATTGGGAAATCGATACTGATTGTTGCGTATCAACTTTTGTTCCCTGATTGCCCATGTCTCTCTTGTCATCTTCTTTTTGTTTTGCAAACAGTAGCAGTGTAATTCCAAGGGCGAGCCAGACAGTGGGACCAGTTATGCTATGACCAGCAATGAGAGCGCCAAGCAGGCTTAAACCGCCCAATCCGATACAAAATTTTCCAAAGTTCTTCATAATTTAGTCCTCCAACTGTTTGTTTGATTCATTTTTGTCAATCTTCTTTGAACACAGAACGGCAATGAGTCCGATAATAACATTGAGTATTGAAATCAGAAATGCGGGCCAGAATCCGATTTTGCGAGTACGACCTAAACAGCCGACACCATAAGCTAACGCCAAGGCAATAACGAGGAAAAATAATCTTTCAGCTTCCATATTCGTAAAGTTTAAAAGGGTTAATGATTTAACTGAAGAGTGATGCAATGCCACAAATCACGGCTCCAATAAGACCAATAACGACTACTGCACCGAGTTGGACAATGATTGTTGATCCAATGAACCCTAAGAAACTGTCTGAGCTGTAGAGTTCTTTACCTCTCTTGTCTACCATTGTGTAACGAGTTTTACGTTCCATAATTTTAAGTTTTTAGTTGTTATTAAAAAATTGTTTCTGCCCTTTATGACAGAAACAATCTTTAGGTTAACAACAAAAATGAAAAAAATTCTCAATAACAACCACACCAATGATCAGCACCATATTCATTTTTCCCTTGATAAACCCATTTCTTTCCATTTTCATCAACATAATCAACAGGATTACCATCTTTGTCATATCCAGAAGAGTAATTTACCATGATTGTAGAATTATTAATATTAAAAAAACATTTACCGCTACCACCTGTAACAACACTTTGATTATCAGGCTCGTCGGGCTAATGCAAAGATAGCTTTTTCTTCGTTATAGCCAAAGGATTATTTCTCTTTTTAATCTAATAAAATGAATGCAGCCCAAAAGTATGGATCCGGATAATCGACTCTTACTGTGCGCCGTGCCGCCATTATAGCTTCATGCTTAGATTTTGTATTCAAGTATGATTCATAAAAACTGTTCATGAACAGCGCAGTTGCAGCATCGTCAACTTTCCAAAGAGACATCATGATAGAATGTGCACCAGCACATTTGAAACCTCTTTGAAGGCCTAATATGCCATCATAAGACATGTCTCCAATTCCAGTTTCACAAGCAGAAAGAACAATGAGATCTGTATTCCTGAAATCCATTTTTGAGATTTCATAAGAGGACAGTATACCATCATTAGCCTCTGTCTCAAATAAGGAACTATTCCAAGCATCTTGGCCTCCTGCAAAGACAAGTCCACTATAAAAGAGATTCTCTTTCATGGAAAATGAATCATCTATACAGTAGTACGGAACACTATTTCTTTTATCTTCAGGAACATAAAAACCATGCGATGCAATATGAATGACATTTGGTTGTGTTGAACAAACTCCTTTAAACTGTCTTTCTGTTGCATTACTGCCTACAAATTTATGTAGTCTAATCTTTCGCTCTTTATTGCTAAATAATTCTTCAATATCATTCACCTCCTTGAGTGTTTCAGCTAAGTAAGACCAATTGCCACGTGTGTTCAAACTATCAAGAGTGAAAGAATAATCTTCATTATTAGCAGAATAATCAATGCCTCCAAATAAGGCAATGCTTTCTATTGTATTATCTTGATTATCTGTGATATGCTTAGTTGATGACAATCTGATAAGGGGTAGCCTTTCACTAGCTGGGATGCCATTTGAATCTGTAAGATTCTCTACGCCTATCATACTAATTAACCCCATTGGCGAGAAATACACTTTTGAAGCATTTTGTATGTAAGGTAGCAATCGGTTCCAAAGTTTATTATATAAATCATAGCCTAACTCATTGGCATATGATTTTGGCTGGTTGACATAAACCTCCTGGATGTCATTTACTCCGAATAAATCAAGTATAACAGGATAAGCATGTCGTCTATCAATTATTAATGCTGCATATCTCCTTTCTTTTATATCGTTGTTCTCTGGCCAATTATGCTTCGCGTACTCAATGAACTCAATAGCGACTTCATCTTGTCCTAATGATTTTTGTATATCATTCCATCTAACGAAAAGCTTTGATGTGATTTTATCAATTATACTTGAGCGCAATTCTCTTTCTCTTAATTCATAATTAAGCAGCGCTGATGCACGACTTCGTATATTAAAATCTCTATAAATTGAATCTTTTGCTGTTAATAATGCGATATAATCATCTCTTAAACTTTCATTATCTGATAGATATGGCATAAGAGAAGAAGAGTTCATATATAAGCTTTTTGAGAGTAATGCTGAATTATATGCAATAGATGCACATACGCTATCTTGAGGATTATTAATTGACCACTCAATAATCTGATATAATGGATGAGATCCTTGTTGTAAATACAACTCAGACTCAACTGAGCCCAACATAGGTAGCATCGTTTTCAAATCCTTTTCAATAGATTTGTAGTAGATTGGAAGATAATTATGTAGTGCGTCCACATTTTGAGTAATGGAAGCCAACTTACAAATCTGAAATAGCCTTTCTTCTTGACTATCTATGTTATACGCTTTCATTGAATAGATGAAGGCACTATCCATTTCCCCAAGTCGAATATAGTGCCTTGCTTCTCTTGAGTATAATCCAGAAAGCTTTTGCTCATACAGACCATGTTGCTCAAAAAAGCTAATATTTTGTTTAAAATCGTGAAAGGCTTTATCTATATACTCTTCATACATGGATTTATAGTATTTAAACTTCTCTCTACTTGACTTTTGTTCATTCATCAAGAAAGAATATGCATCAGCCATGAATCCATAGATGTCAGTCATTGAACTGCCACAAGTATCTCCAAATTGTTCAATAACGCTTTCTCCGATTTTTATATTGTCAATCGGATTAAGTACACTATTATACATCATTAATACACCATAATCAGATACTGCCGGTTCCATTAGGGTATGCTTCCTAGCCTCTATTTCTGCATACTTTAGGTTAAAAGCATTTTCATATTGATTTAATGACCAAAAATTTAGAGCGAGATTAGAAAGCAAATTGCAATATTCAAGATTCTTAATCCCAGAGTAATTATTCAGTAAAAAGAGCGCTGCCTTCTCGGAGAACTCCTTAGATTTTATCTTATTATTAAGAGAAAAATAATTCCTCCCAATCTCTGAATTATAAGATGCAATCATCAACTGTACTTGGCTATCATATGTTGCGACGTTCTCGAGAGTTGCGATAGCTTTTTCTAAAAGAGAAATCGCTTTATAGTTATCGTTTTCTCTTGCTGAGGCATTTGATGCCCTGATATATACGTTATCAATGTAATCTAAATAAAATTCAAGTATTTCATCTCTATAAATAGAGCTATCTAAGTTGTTTATATAGCTAACATATTTATCAAACCAAGCATCGCATTCTTCCATTTTGTCGTTATAAAAACGATTATAATTGAAATACTTTGAAAGTTGGACAAAATCCTTTACACTCTGTTTTTGGGGTGGATTTGCTTTTATTATATCTAATGCCAAAGAAAGAGAATAAACTGAATCACATAATTCCGGATCTTTGCATTGTCCTAAAGATGGAGCTATAAAATTCGTGTAAAATGGAATTAATTCTGGTGCTACTAATTTCATGTCATTAATTACAGATAAATACGTTCGAATGGCATTAGAATGTAAACCTAAATCGCGATATATTATGCTTACCATCTCTCGATTAGAGAAATATACAGGAAACGTCATTCCATGGTCAAAAAAATAATCTAAGTGCTTTTCAACTAGATGGCAATTCATTAGCTGATATTCTAACGCAGATTCTTTGTCACCAATTGAATCTAAGTATAAAGCATAATCAACAATAGCATTAGACGCTTTAACGTATAGTCCATCATTAATATAACTTTTTATTAAAGTGTCAAACTCCTCGTGTCTTGCTTGAGAATGACATAATAGAGACAAGACGTAAAAAAATAATAAACAACAGACCGTTTTATAATTCATTTTCATCATTATTTACATTCTCTTCATAAGTTCACTTGCTTTGTCGCCTATGGCGGTACCCTCTGGAGCTACTTCAATTAGTTTTTCAAGTGTGGCTTTGGCTTCCTTGCGTTTGTTGTCTTTTAAGTAGCCTATGGCAAGATTCCAGCCAATTTCGGGAGCATAGTCAGTATAGTCGTTATATGTCTCCTGTGTTGAAAGTTCCCAGCACAATGACAGGTCATGCAAGGTATTGTCAAGGTCTTTTTTATTGGCTATGTTTTCAAACAGCTTGGCGAGTTTTACTTCTGCCTCAGAATGTTCTCCACTCCCTCGTGTCAGTTGATCGAGAGAGAACGTTGTGGCATATTGCTCACCAAGACTTGTGGTTTGACGATAGTCCTTATATCCAATTCCGGCCCATACAATCAGTGCGACAGAAGCAGCCATTGACAGCCAAGAGGCTGCTTTGCGGAATGAGATAACTTTGCCTTTGCGGTGGCCACGGCTTACATCATTTACAATATCCTCAATCTCTGACTGATTGCAGGCAAGTATGGAATTGGTTGTTTCTTCATCCATCTGTTTACCGACTTCTTTCATGCCTTTAACCATCCTGGCCATTGCCACGGCTTTTGATTTGAGCTCTGGGTTCGTTTTTAGCTCCTCAATGAAAGCCTGTTCTTCTTCGTCTGTCATTCGCCCCTTAAGATAGTTGACGATGCGTTCATCCTCAAGTAATAAGGCGTCGTTTATATTGTTCAACTCGTTATCCATGATGTTGACTGATGTTAAGTGAATAATCGATTAGCAATCTCAGTATAGCGCTTTTTGAACTTATCACAGCACCTGAACTTAGTAACTTTTACCGAGGTTTCACTGCTGTAATTTAACATATCAGCAAGAGTCTTCATTGAGAGGCCATCACGGTAAAAGCCCCACAAGAGACGATTGCAGGGTTCAGGCAGGTCTTTTACTATCTGCCTCACGAGTGCTGCTTTTCTCATTTCTATTTGTTCGGTGTCCTCTTCAAGAGCAAGAAGCCTATCGATGCGATCATCTTCAAACTCATCTTTGGTTGTGTCTGGGTACTCGTCAATAATGTTCACTGTTTTGCCGCGACCACGCATCATCTCAAGAGCCTTATTGCGGCAGATTCCGTTGAAGTAAGTCGCTAATGAAGCGGTCATATTGATGAGTTTGCCATCGATGGCGTTCTTATAGAGCGTGATGAATGACTCCTGGAAGATGTCTTCGCAATCATCACGTTTCAACGAGAAGTGCCCCTGTAAAAAAGCGAGTGTCTTTTCCCATTGATCAGTGGCAAATCTGTTTAGTTGTGTATTTAAGCTATTCTCCATGCGTCTTTATTTCAAACTCGTTTCATAAACAAGATTCTGTTTAGTCAATCTTCGGTCTCTGTCCATTTGAGATTTGACCTCGTTCACCCAATTCAAGTTTGCGGAGACAGAATAAGTTTGTAAAGTCTTATTCAAATAATAAGACAATGGACCATAGTATTTGCCGTTTTGTTTGATTTCACAATTTGACTGATAGGATCGACACGCCTCCACGATCACTACATCTGACAGTCCTGCAGATGAGGCTATCTTGAAATTACTCTTTGTGTCAATTCTAGGACGGAAAGATTTTCCATGAGGGCTAAACCCATCCTTTGTTCCTCTAATGATGGGGTCATCATCGTCCTCGTCATTTCCTTCATCACCACGCGATGACCCGCCAGCATGGCAAGCATCAATAATGACACATACAAATCCCTTTGAGCCCACAGCTTTTCTGATTTTCTGGATATAAGTGTGAAGCTCATCATCTTTGATATGGTTTGCTCCTTCATACTTACCAGCACTGAATACCTTTCGGGCATCATAAGGTACCAAGGATTCGTCCCAACCGTCCTCTTCGTCTCCATCAAGATCTTCAAATGGCTGCCCATGACATGAGAAATGAATGTATACCACATCGCCCTTGCGACAGGAGTTAGACAAAGATTTCAATTCTTTTCGGATGCGTCGAGCTGTAGCATTTTTATTGGTGATGGTTATAATTTTGAAATCCTGTTTTTTGAGAGTTTTAGAGATAAGCTCCACGTCATTTGCCCCATGAATATCATTCCATGAGTCTGTTCCAGATTGCCCATAGTTCGAGATGCCCACCAATAATGCCCGTTTAGTTGTAGCTTGAGCAGGAGAGCAAATCATCAGTAATGAGGACATTACTAACAATCTTATCATGCTATGAGCAAAGAGTTTCATAAAGACATTATGAAATAATCTTTGGCAAAATTCGTAAAAAAACAGCTATTTAGCAAAGTTTTTTCATGTTTTGTTTTTAGATGCTGAATATTGTAAGACTGCTGTCAAAACAATAGTTCGACAATAAAGGCCACAAGCGCTTAATTATTGTTTGGCTTTCTTTCCGAATTAAGGGTAGAGAAAGTTATGCCAAAATGAGGAGCACTTAAAGTCGTTTAATCGGATTGAAAAAAGTTGAGATGTTCAAGGTGCCTTTTGTGATTCTGTTGTGTCAAGATGTGAAAAGGGGAGTAAATTTGTGGGGAAAAGAAAAATTTTTGCAAGAATCTTTGCAGATGTGGGGAAAATGTGGGGAAAACTGAGAAATAGAAAATCGCTAAAGTCTTTAATTTCAAGGCTTTAGCGATTATTTTCGAGTCAAACTCGTACCCAGAGCCGGGGTCGAACCGGCACGGGTGTTACCCCATTGGTGTTTGAGACCAACGCGTCTACCGATTCCGCCATCTGGGCGTCAGAGCGGGTGCAAAGGTAAGTCAATTTTTTGAATCGGTGGCAAAAAATCGGACATTTTTTGCCAAAATGCGATTTTTTGTGGCTTTGGGGGCTATTTTTTACGTTTTTTAGAGGCCGTCAGGTCGTTCTCCTTCATGCGGGTGATGTATTGCTGGATGATGGCTTCAATTTGCCGCTGCATGAAGGGCAGTTGCTTGAACTGGTCACGCTGCTCGAGCAGGTTGTGTTTGAGCGTGAAGTCGCGACGGAAGTCATAGATGCCCGTCAGTTGATTGTCGTGATACTCAATCATCAACGAGTCGAGGTAATACATCGACGTGCCGTTCCAGTCGTTGAACACATAGTTGACAAAGGTAGAATCCTGACTGAACACGTCTTTGCCGAACGAAAAATACGGCTTTGGGTAATTGAGCAGATGCAACAACGAGGGCGTGATGTCGCTCTGCTGCATCAAGCGGGTGGAGTCACACTTTACGGGCAGTTGTCCGCCCGGCGTATAGAAGAATATGGGAATCAAGAACTTGCCCATCTCGTTGTTGTACTCCTCACGATTGTTCGGACCCGTGTGGTCGGCACTAAAGATAAAAATCGTGTTAGTAAACCAGGGCTTGTCTTTTACCTTATCAAAGAACCGTTTGATGGCAAGGTCGGAATAACTGATGACATTATGCATGGGGATCTTTCCATGGTTGAAGGTGTCCTTGTATTGGTCTGGAACACGGAATGGTTCGTGGCTCGACGCGGTGAACACAGTCAGGAAGAATGGTTTGCCCTGTTGTGCGATCTGGTCGGTCTGCTCGGCGAAGTACTGGAGGTAAGGCTCATCGAAAACGGCCCAGGTTCCATCGAAGTCCTTGTCACCATACTCGTCCATGCCGTAATAGTGCTCAAAGCCGATGGAGTTAGTGAACGCCTTGAATCCCAGCGTGGTGTTGGGAGCACCATGGAAGAAAGCTGTGGTGTAGCCCTCGTCCTTAAGCATCTGGGGCAGACTCTGAAGGGTGTTGTTTGAGTAGAGATAATAGCAGAAGGGGTTGATGTATCGCGGTATGCCCGCAAAAGCCGCCGGCATGCAGTCGACCGACCGAATACCGTTAGCAAAGCTGTACTCAAAGCTGTAGCTCTGCGTCATCAGCGAGTCAAGGAAGGGCGTGTAGCCTTGGTACTGACCACCGTCTAACTCCTTGTTGAAAAATCCCGTGTATTCGCGCGAGAAACTTTCAAGTAAAAACACTACCACGTTGAGACGGCGCATCTCGCCATCGGTGCCGTCAGCGTTCTTGACGGGGTCGAAGATGGCGTCAAGTTCGTCGGCTTCAAAGAAATGTGGGTCTTTGTAGTCGCTCTTGTGTATTGTCGTGAGCAGGGTGAAGGGGGTATTCAGCACAATGGCCGCCTCGATGGGCTTGTTGCAGTACATCTCTGCAGAGTCTTGCCGCATGGGGTGCATCTTTAGCCCTAAACCTCCGCGCAAGCCTCCGAAGGTCAGTGTCACCGCCAACAGGAATAGTACCGTATGCACGGGGTAATACACTTTATTGGCGGGATATTGACGATGCAACGCACCATGCTTCAATGGGTTGTAATACAATAGGATGACGGCAAGTATCATCATGATTCCGAATAGCCATACCTGCCAGTAACCAGTGATGCTGTTCAAGAATATCTTGCCCAGGTTGCTCTCGCCGCCGAATTCCGAAAAGATGGTTGCCGTTGTGCGCCGTCCGCCGAACTCAAAATAGACGATATCGGCACAGTTCACAACGATGCCCAGAATGTTGACCACAAGGAAGAGGCATTTAACCACACGCTGATAGGCGACCGTGTCGCGACGCTTCACGGGCAGGAACTGCAGCACGATGCACAACAGGTTCAGGTAGCACAACGCACTCAAGTCAAACCGCATGCCGCCCAACGACATGCGCATCATGTCGGCAAACTTCACATCGGGAAAACTACCGATGTTCAGATAATAGAATACCCATCTTGACAGCATGTAAACTGCCATCAAGACCAGCATGTTGATGACCATCGCAAAGCCTGGCTGGCATTTGAGGCGTTTCATAAAAGTGCTCATGAATTCTCTTACTCTTGTTGCAACGCGTGCAAAATTACTGCAAGTTGAGGGTAAATGAGAATAAAAGACATGGTTTTTTTGCCCCTGCGTCATTAAAAATTCAACTTTTCTTAAAAGTCAAGCGGTTTGGCATCTTTCTTGTAATACAATCCTTATATAGTTGCGACCGGTTATGAATCCGACCGAACTGATACAAGCCTGGCATGATGTTCGGCTTGAACAAATTATAGATAAATGTGTCTGTATCTGAAAAAAAAATTCTACTTTTGTGCTGCGTAGTGTGGCTATTTGTCTGCTTTTTAGACATAAGTTGCTGAAAAGCAGGTATTTTGCCATATTTGTTCAATGCTTTTAGATAAAGAACTACTATAGTGAAAGATATAAAGACTGCCTCGAAGTTCAAGTTGCTTGCCGGCCCGTGTGTGATTGAGTCGGAGGACAACGTGCTTTATCTGGCCGAGGCGTTGCACAATATAGCCCAGAAATTTGACCTGGACTTCTATTTCAAGGCTTCGTGGGACAAGGCAAACCGCACGAAGGCCACGAATTACCGTGGCCCAGGCTTGGAAGAAGGACTACGTATCCTCGAAGAGGCCAAGCGAAAGGTGGGGGTGAAGATTGTCACCGATATCCATGAACCAGCGCAGGCCCGCCCCGTGTCGGAGGTAGCCGACATCATACAGATTCCCGCTTTCCTGTGTCGCCAAACTGATTTGCTGCACGCAGCGGCAATGACAGGCAAGACGGTCAACATCAAAAAGGCGCAGTTCTCAAGCCCTGAGGAGATGGCCAACGTGGTGAGCAAGATGGAGTACTTTGGTTGTCGAAACTTTATGCTCTGCGAGCGAGGCAACTGCTTTGGATACAATAACTTGGTGGTTGATATGGCTGGACTGGTCAGATTGTCGCGATTGGGTTATCCTGTGATTTTTGATGCCACGCACAGTGTGCAGATCAGTGGCGGAGGAGCCAACATGAATAACAGCGGCAAGAGCGAATTTGTGCCCTATCTGGCCAAGGCTGCCGTGGCGACAGGTGTACTTTCCGGTCTGTTCATGGAAGTGCACAACGATCCTGCCACAGCTTTGTGCGATGGCAGTTGTATGTTGCGGCTTGAAAACTTGGAATCTTTGTTGGACCAGGTGATGAAAATCCGCGAAATTACCTCAGAGACATGCTGATACTCAAGCGGATTATCCACACCACAATCTGGGGCGGCCCGAAAATCAGCCGCTTAGCGGGAGTCGAGGGAGAGAACATTGGCCACCTCTACTCTCTCTATTGCCGTGAGGGTGTTTCGAACGAGATTCTCAACGGCGAATGGCGGGGCAAGACACTGAATGAGGTATTCCCGCTCTTCAAGGCTGAGTTTGGCATGTCGCAGTACGATTATTTCCCATTGACACTGGCGCTGACCGAGGCCCAGGAGAATCTGAGCATACAGGTGCACCCCAATGACGCAGCCGCTAGTGCGATGGAGCATCGCGCACGCGGCAAACGTGAGTCATGGTATTTTATCGATGCCCCGACCTCGGGAACCATCATCAACGGATGCACTTGCCGTGATGCTGCACAGGAGGCTGACATGATAGCCCAGGGAGAATTCATGGCTATGGCCGACACACTGCCGGTCAAGGTCGGGGACTATGTCTTCGTTGAGCCGGGCACGCTCCATGCTATTACTGCAGGAAGCCTCGTGTTTGAGATTGAAGAGGGTGCCGACTTCACTTATCGTTTCTATGACTACGACCGCACCGATGCACAAGGGAAAAAGCGCGAGTTGCATATTGATAAGGCCACGAAGGCTCTCGATATCCACCTGAAGTCACAGGTGAAACATTACGACGGGCAAGAGATACAAGAAAAGACTTATAGCACAAAACTAATTAACGCCACTGCGGCATATACCAACAAAAGCGGTACGCTCGAGTGCTTCACGCTAGTGCGAGGAGCGCTGAACTGCGATGGCATCGAGGTGCTCCCCGGATCCACAGTCCTTTTGTGGCCCGGCGAAACACTCGATACACAACAAATCGAGCTGGCTTTCGTTTCTAAAATGAAATAAGAAGACGTATGATATATTCACCATCATTAATGTGCGCCAACTGTGACAACCTCCAGCAAGAGGTTGCTGAATTGGAGGCTGCTGGCGCTAGCAGGCTGCACCTCGATGTCATGGACGGCCAGTATGTTCCCAACTTCGCGCTGGGACTGGGTGACGTGAAGTCGATTTGTCGCAACACGTCCCTAGAGACCGAGCTCCACATGATGATTATGGAGCCAGGCAGATATATACAAATGTTTGCCGATGCCGGTGTGGACATTCTTTATATCCATCCCGACACCGCCCGCGACCCCATGGCAGTGATTTATCAAATCCGTGATGCGGGTTGTCATCCTGGCATCGTCATCAATCCCGAGACCACCATCGAGAGCTTGGAACCGTTATACGACTTAGTGGATTATGTGCTAGTGATGGGCGTTAAGCCTGGTCGTGCCGGCAATCACTATCTGACGCATGTCGATCAGAAGATCGTGAGGCTGATTGAGCTGCGAGGCGAACGCTCGTGGAAGATTATCGTTGATGGAGCATGCACCATCGAACGCATGAAGCGTTGGAGCAAGCAGGGAGTCGACGGTGTGGTCTTGGGTACGAAGGCGCTCTTTGGCCACGAGGGCACTTACAAGGAAATTATGGATAATATCAAACACGAGTGCGGAGACTAAGATTATGATGGGCGCAATCAAATTGTTTGTCATGGACGTTGACGGTACGCTTACCGACGGTCGCATCAACATGGGACCCGACGGCGAGCTCTTCAAGTCGTTCAACATCAAGGACGGATACGGCATCAACGAGATGTTGCCAGCGCAAGGCATTGTGCCCGCCATCATCACTGGTCGCACTTCACAGATTGTGGCAAACCGCGCCCGCGAGCTGCACATAACCGAACTCCATCAGGGCAAGCATGACAAGCTCGACACGCTGCATGAATTGATGCGGAAGTATCACTGCGAGAGGGAGAATGTCGCCTACATCGGTGACGACATTCTTGACATCGTGTGTATGCGCGAAAGTGGTTTGGTCGGTTGTCCTGCCGATGCATGTCCCGAGGTCAAAGAACTGGCGCATTTCGTCAGTTCGCTCAGGGGCGGCGAGGGTGCCGTGCGGGAGTTTGTGGAATATGTGATTCGCCATAACCAATCGATGCAATCGTGACCAACGAATTGTTTTCTCGAACCGAGATTTTGCTGGGGGCTGCAGCGATGGCCAAGTTGGCCCAAAGCCGTGTGGCGGTGTTCGGCATCGGCGGCGTGGGTGGCTATGTGGTCGAGGCGTTGGCCCGCAGTGGGGTGGGGGCGCTGGACTTTATAGATAATGACGAGATAAGCGAGTCGAACATCAACCGCCAGATTTTTGCCCTGCACAGCACGTTGGGCCGCCCTAAAGTGGATGTTGCTGCCGAGCGTGTGCGCGACATCAACCCCGACTGCAAAGTGACGACACACAAGATGTTCTATTTGCCGGAAAACGCCGATGAAATCGACCTCACGTGTTTTGACTATGTGGTGGACAGTCTGGACACCATAACTGCCAAGATGGAGATTGCGCGGCGCTGTCTGAAGCTGGGTGTGACGCACATCTGCTCGATGGGCGCGGCCTACAAGATGGACCCGATGGCCTTCCGTGTGGCAGACTTTGATTCGACGCGCATCGACCCGCTGGCACGGATGTTGCGCAAGCTGCTGCACCGCGAGGGCATCCACCACTTCAAGTGTGTCTATAGTGAGGAGGAGCCTCGCCTCAATCCTGATATCCCGGTATATGTTGACGGGAAAAAGCAGCCCGGCAGTAATGCTTTTGTTCCTGCTGCGGCAGGATTGCTGATAGCCCGTGAGGTGATTGTGGACTTGACCCGCGATGTGACGGAATAGACAGGATTTCACGATAGCATTAAAAACGCCAACGATCATCAGGTCGCTGGCGTTTTCTATGGATAAATGTTTTTCCTTATTTCTTCTTGGAACTCTTCTTTCCGGATTTGCTTGAAGAGCTGCCGGACTTACTGCCAGACTTGCTCGATTTGCTGGATTTGCTGGAAGTGCTTGAGGACTTGCTGCCCGATTTACTGGATGAACCCGACTTGCTGCCTGACTTGCTAGAAGAACCGGACTTACTGCCAGACTTGCTCGAAGAACCCGATTTGGAGCCCGATTTGCTTGATGACGAGCTTGACTTGGAGCCTTTCTTGTCGGCAGCGGCTGCCTGGCGTGCTTCTTCCCTTGTCGGAATTCTGATTTTGTCGCCAGCCTTGATTTTGTTGCCATCCTGAATGCCGTTAGCACGTTCCAGATCCCTGACCGACACACCCTGGCGCTCGGCAATCTTGGTGAGAGATTCACCCTTCTGCACGGTTACTTCGGTGGGCTGTTTGGGCTTGGATTGTTTCTTGCTGCGGCTGCTCCTGGAACTGTGTGAGGACCTGTCACTGTGCCTGCTGCGGGATTGCCTGTCAGCGGTTTCCCTGCTGCTGGATTTCTCGGCATATCTTGCATTGCGTGAGCGCCATGAACTGGTATTGGCCTTTGCCGCCTGTTGCCGTGCGCTTTGATCGTCACTGCGGCTGCTGCTGGCTCGGGTTTCCTGCTTGGGCTGCTCGTTGTCGGCGCTTGCGGTATAAGATCCGGCTCTGTAGGGCGCCTTGGTGGCTGCCTCACGCTCAATGTCCTTGACCTCGTCGAATTGTGCCTGTTCAGCCTGCTGATCGCTCATGGCCATGTCTTCGGTTCCGCTTGTGGTGGAATTGTCGCTGACGGTTGTCGCAATCTCATCATTGTCGGCACTGGCAATGCTGTGCGTCGGGGCTTTGACTTTGAGGTTGTCACCTTTCCGCACGCGGTCATTGCTCATGTTGTTGAGTGCCATGAGTTCCTGGGTGGTCATGTTGTACTTGCTGGCGATGCTTGCCAATGTCTCTCCACGTGCCACCTTGTGTGTGATGGTGCGTGTGTTGCTTTGGCTCGAGAGATATTCATCGGCTGTAGATGACTGTCCGCCGGGCTCAACCACCTCGCGGTGAGCGTACAGGTCATCGCGGTAGTTGTCGATGGTGTCCTCGCTCATGATGAAGCTGTAGATTTGCTGTGACGGCAACACGAGCGTGTAAGGATGGTTGTCACCGGGGATGACATCGGCACGGTATTGGGGATTAAAGGTGCGTATCTCCTCGATGGGAATGTTGAGCACCTGGGCAATTTGAGCGAAATGGATTCGCCTGTTGACCGAAACAGTGTCGGTGATAAGCGGTTTGCGGGCCAGCGACGGACTGATGTTGTGCTGTTTGTAATAGGTCATGGCATAGTTGGCTGCGATGAATGCAGGCACATAGCCACGGGTCTCGCGGGGCAGATACTCGTAGATGTCCCAAAAGTCGCCAGTTCCGCCGTTGCGGTGCAGCGCCTTGTTGACGTTGCCAGGACCGCAATTGTAGGCGGCGATCGCCAGTGACCAGTCGTTATAGATCTGGTACAGGTTCTTGAGGTATTTGGCCGCCATGGCGCTGGAGCGATAGGGGTCACGCCGCTCATCGACCAGCGAGTTGATTTCAAGTCCCAGTCCCTTGCCAGTGCCTACCATGAACTGCCACAAACCGGCTGCGCCTGCATGTGACACGGCATTGGGGTCAAGGGCGCTCTCGACGATGGGCAGATACTTGAGCTCCAGTGGCAGACCTTCCTTCTCGAGCGCCTGTTCAAAGATGGGCATGTAGTAGAGGCTCATGCCAAGCATTTCCTCGACTAATGTCCTGCTGCGGTACACATATCGCTCGATGTGCCGTCTCACGACCTGGTTGTAGGGCATCTCAATGACCGACGGTATCGCGGCAAGTCGTCGGATATAGGTTTCCTCGCCGACTTCACCTGGGTCCTTGCTCTCCACCTCGGCATCGAGCACGGCATAGTTCTGCAGATACCAGTTGGTCATCATCTGGTGGACATCGGTGTCAAAACTCTCGGGGAAGACGATGTTGTCATCGGTAATCGTGTTCTTGATCGAGAGTATGTTCTGTTTCTCGCGGGGTGCCGCCAGCAGAGTCAAGGATGCCAGCGCTGTCGCGAATAATAAAGTGAAGAGTCGTTGTCTATTCATATTGTCTTGTTGTTAAGTTCATTATCTAGAAGCTGAAAGCGCATTGCAGTCCCAGCGAGGGTAAGCGTCCTCCGGTCACACCGCTGTCAATGGCTGTCGGTGCCACGTCGAGGGTGAGGTCAGGAGATATGTCAAAATGTGCCAGCGAGGCGTCCACATAGGCATCCACGATGTTAATCAGGTACACGCCTACCATGGCAATGACACAGATTTCGCGGTAACGCCGGTAATAATCGCGTTTGCTCTTCATGACCTTCTGCAACCATGCCATGTCAAGGTCGCTTTCCTTGACTGTGGGCGGGAAGAAGTCCATGTAGCTGTGTGTATCGGGGTCATCGTCCATGACATCGCGGTAGCCTTTGGAATAGTCCTTGTACATGCGATTGTTCCATGACGCGCCATAGCTGAGACCCACAAAGGCGCCGACCACGATGGGCAGCTTCCAGTAGCGACGGTTATAGATTTGGCCCAGTCCCGGACACAAAGCCGACATCCATAGCGCTCGCTTCGGATCGGGATTGAAAGTCCTGACCTTGCCCAGAGTGGGCGAAGCGGTACTGTCCATGAGAATTTCCACCCCCTCGATGCCCCTGATGGAGTCGATAGAGGCAAATGTGATGGTGTCTCCCGACGCATTGACGACCTTGACCGGTTTTCCCTCAAGTCGAGCCGTGTCGGTCAGCGTGACCGCATGGCGCACTCGGTGAATTGGTATCGTGGTGGTGTCGTTGCCGACTGTTGTGACTTCTTGTGCGGCACAATCAATGCCGAGCCACGGCAGGCACAGCATGAATGCGACCGCAAGCAGCAGTCGTCTAAAGTGATATGTCATCAGTTCCACCACTTGACGGTACGTCAATTGTTCTTCAAATTGTCAAAGATACTAATAATTCTCTCAAGTTGCTCTTCGTCCGAAAACGGGAATGTTATTTTTCCTTTACCGGACCTGTCGCATGTGAACTTCACGGGAACTCCGAATGTTGAGGCGAGATGTTTCTGGAGGATATTGTAGTCTTTGGCTCTCAGTGTCTTAGAACCTCCATCGGTGCTGGCCTTCTCTTCGAGTGCTGCCTGTTGCATCTGCTTGGCTCGTTGCTCGACCTGCCTTACCGATAAACCTTTTTTAAGAGTCTCGTTATATAATTTTAACTGTAGCTTTGGGTCTTCGAGCGAGAGCAGCGCGCGTGCATGTCCCATGTCCAGGTTGTGGTGTTGCAAACCCAACTGTACCTCGGCGGGCAGTTTAAGCAGTCGCAGGAAATTGGCTATGGTAGCCCGTTTCTTGCCGATGCGCTCGCTCAATCGCTCCTGAGTGAGCTTGTATTGGTCGATGAGCTTCCTGAAGGTGAGCGCAATCTCGATGGCATTGAGGTCCTCGCGCTGAATGTTCTCGATGAGGGCCATCTCGGTGACCTCGCTGTCGTTGGCCGTGCGGATGTAGGCAGGCACGGTCTCGAGACCCGCTAGTAATGCCGCGCGATACCTTCTTTCGCCCGAAATAATCTGGTATTCGTTTTCGCCGGCGCTGCGCAGGGTGAGCGGTTGGATGATACCCAGCTCACGAATGCTGGTTGCAAGTTCTTCTAGAGCTGCTTCGTCAAAATTATGGCGAGGTTGATCGGGATTGGGATTGATTTGGCGTATGGGTATCTCGTTGATGGCCGATGAACCGCCCGTCTGGATGTCATCCATCGAGATGAGCGAGTCGAGGCCTTTGCCTAAAGCACTGCGTTTCATTTGTTTGCGATTATTATTGTGATGATGTTTATTTAAAGATGATTCATTTTTTCTCACGTGAGATGATTTCTTGGGCCAGTTGAATGTGGCTTGTGGTGCCGCGGCATTCAGGGTCATACAGGATGACAGGCAAGCCGTGGCTGGGAGCCTCACTGATGCGGATGTTGCGCGGGATGACGGTGTTGAACACCATGTCTCCAAAATGGCCCTTGAGCTCCTCAAAGATTTCATTGGCAAGCCGCAACCGTGCGTCATACATTGTGAGCAGGAAACCCTCGATGCGCAACGAGGCATTGAGCTTTCCCTTGATGATGCGGATGGTGTTGAGGAGCTTGCTGATGCCCTCAAGTGCGAAATACTCGGCTTGTACGGGGATGATGACACTGTCGGCCGCCGTCAGCGCGTTGACGGTAATCAGTCCCAAGGAGGGACTGCAGTCGATGATGATGTAATCATAGTCATCCTTGACCTGTTCGATGGCACTGCGCAAAACACGCTCACGGCCTGTCTTTTCGATGAGTTCCAACTCGGCTCCCACCAGGTCGATGCGTGAACCCAGCAATTTCAGGTTATCGACACAGGTGTCTACCGTTGCGCTGCGAACTGGGTAGTCATCTACCAGGCATTCATAGATGGTCGAGGGCATGTCCTTAGGCTCAATGCCCAACCCTGACGTGGCATTGGCTTGAGGGTCGGCATCGATAAGCAGCACGCGTTTCCCGCTTGTTGCCATGGCCGCCGACAAATTTATCGAAGTGGTGGTTTTGCCCACACCACCCTTCTGGTTGGCTATTGCTATTATCTTTCCCATTTTGGATGATTTTCAAAAAAAGTTCATATAACACTGGCGTCGCCTCAGCAATCAGGAGCATGTTCCCATTGCATTCAGCTCGCACAGTGTGTAAATAACACTGGCATCGCCTTAGCAATCAGGAGCAAGCTCCCATTGCGTTCGGCTCGCACAGTGTTTCACGGGTACAAAGGAATAAAATTTTGCTCAAAAAACAGCTAAAAAGTCCGTTAAAATCGGTGAATTGTTCATAAATGGCCGTAATTGTTAATAAATCGTGGAACATTCAACTTTTTACAAAAAACTGCTTTCAAGGTGTTAAAAAAGGCGTGGTAAAAACATTTGTCTTTATTTTTTGGCTTTGATGTAAAAAAAAACTGTAAATTTGCGGTATTCAATGAAACGCCGATGGCGCTTTGATTTGGACGGCGTGCAACTGCGTTGTCCCCTCTCTGGGCCCCAGCTCCCCCTTGAGCCGGTATCCACAGGGATAATTAGTTGTGTGTCGGACTTGACATCTCACAAAGCGTCAGAGAAGCCTTCAAGGGATATAGACATAAATAGAAAACTAAATACTAAAAGACTCAAAATGAGAAAATTAACTTCAGTGCTGTTGTTGGCAGCAATTGTATGCATTCAGGCATTGGCAAATCCAGCACATCGTGGCTCGGTCTTAATGCCTCAGCCCGACGGATCGATGTTGACGGTCTGTCTTGAGGGTGACGAGTTTTATCACTTCAACACTACTGCCGATGGTTACACCATCATGTTGAACGAGCAGGGCGCTTATGTTTACGCCAAGCGCGACGGGATGAATCTGGTGCCCACCGAGGTGTTGGCTCATGATGCCGCCCAGCGTAGTGCCGACGAGTCGGCTTTGCTGGCCACACTGTCCAAGCGTCTTGTTGACGAGACCGAGGTGGCTCAGGCCCATGTTCGTCGCGCGCGCCGCAGTGTGGACCTCTCAAACTTCGACTTCGAGAACTTTCGCGGCTGTGTGATCCTGATTGACTTCAGTGACAAGCAATTCGCCAGCGATGATCCGCAGACGTTCTACACCGAGATGTTCAGCGCCGACGGTTTTACCGGCTATTATGACCCGATCACTGGTCGTGATGTGACCTGCCCTGGCAGTGTGCATGACTATTTCAAGGACCAATCCAATGGCGTTTTCCAGCCCCCGTTTGACGTTTACGGACCTTATCGTGCCACCTACGGCACCACCGCCAACATCGAGGCGCGTGCCGCACAATGTCAAAACCTGGCCTCCTCGATTTTCCAGAACGTCCTCAAGAAGGCTGATCCCGATATTGACTATAGCAGATATGACAACAACGGAGATGGCAAGATTGACATGGTTTACTTCCTGGTGGCTGGCTATTCATCGAGCTACTCAGGCAACAACTCGGGTTACTTGTGGCCTCATGCCTCCAACCTGAGCTGGACCTATAAATCCTATGACGGCAAGTGGATCGACCGTTATGCCAGCTCGACCGAGCTCTACGGCTTTGAGAACACCCCGAGCACCGTCACTGTCGAGGGTATCGGCACCGTGGCCCATGAGTTCTCTCATGTACTGGGCTTGCCTGATTTCTATGACACAGACTACGCCCAGGGAGGCGGTCAGAGCCATGACCCCGGTGGTTGGGATGTGATGGCTGGCGGTGGCGACTACAATTACGGTCGCTGTCCTGCGGGCTACACCTTCTATGAGCGATATGCTTTGGGCTGGGCCAACCCCACAACTCTTGTGGCGCCCGGATCCTATTCCCTTGAGGCTGTGAACAAGAGCCGCAGCGGATACATCCTGCGCACACCCGTCCAGAACGAGTTCTTCACCATCGAGAACCGCCAGAAGACAGGTTGGGACGCCTATCTGCCTGGTCACGGCATGATTGTCACCCGCGTGGACAGCACCGATTTGAGCGTTTGGGTCAACAACAAGGTGAATTGCAACCCCGAGCACAACTACTTTGAGATGTTGCGTGCAGGCAATACCACATCGGGTGATCTGAGTAGTGATCCGTTCCCCGGCACCACGGGCAACATCATGCTCACCAACGACTCCCATCCCAACCTGGCCACATGGGACGGCTATGCCAACGAGTTGAATATCATCAACATCGCTGAGAGCGGTGATGGCTTAATCACTTTTAACGTCATCTATGACGGCGATATTCCTGCGTTAGTCGAGGATTTTGAGAGCATGCCTGTGTCCACCGGTACGACCGACAAGAACGTGGAGGGTGCTTTTGCCGTCTGGTCATTCAACAAGTCTGGTGTGCGTGCTCCAGGCGAGGACAAGGCCAATGGCGAGAACAGTGTCATGATGAAGCTTCCCAGCTTGTTCTACAGCGAGACCCCCGTCTACTACAATATTTACATGGCCAGCATGACGGTGTTTAACCCGTCAGCCACCACCGCTAAGTTTTCGCTTGAGTATGCTGTCGAGAAGGATGCCGAGGGTAATCCCGTCTGGATTACCGCAATGAGTTCCAAGGGCGACGACGCTATCGAAGCTGGATCAAAGAAGACGACGACAGGCTATTGGAGGCTCGACCTGAAGAATACTCAGCCGGCTCTGTTCCGCATCTACATGCGTGCGGGCAACAAGAACACGGCCACCTATGTCGATGACCTGACATTCTATTATACCGGCGAAGAAGGTGGTCCCGTTGAAGACCTGACAGGCGATGTGAACGGAGATAAAGAGGTGAATATCGCAGACGTGAACACAGTTCTCGCAATCATTCTTGGATCTCCTGCCGATGCTGCGACAATGAATCGGGCCGATGTGAATAATGATGGTGAGATCAATCTTGCTGACATCAATACGCTCATCGGTATAATCTTGAATTAACCAAAATCAAAGTATTTAGAATAAGCATAAGCTATGAAGAAAATTATATTGACATTTGTCATTGGATTGTTGTGCGTTGTCGCACGAGCAATTCCTGCTGATCCCACACCCATGGCGGTGGCACAGCCTGACGGCACTACACTCACAGTTGTGCTGCATGGTGATGAGTTCTTTCATTTCTCGACGACTGTCGACGGATATACTGTGGTCAAGAATGCAGCCGGCTATTACACCTATGCACGCTTGAATGGCGACCGCTTGGAGGCCAGTGACCGCATTGCGAGAGATCCGTTGCAGCGCTCTGCTGCAGACCATGCCGCATTGAAGAGCATTCCCAAGCATCTGACCAGTCCGCGCATGAGCCAGTCTGGCACGCAGATGCTGGGGCGCCGTAATGCTGCGATGCGTCGTGTGGGTGCCGAGGGCACGATGGACTATGAGAACTTCCGTGGCTTGATCATCCTGATCAACTACTCGAACAAGCAATTCTCGATGACCAATGCCAGCGATTTCTATGACGACATGGTCAACACTCATGATTACACGGGTTACACGCTCAACAACAGGCGTGTGAACATGACGGGCAGTGTTCGTGACTATTATTATGACAATTCTGCTCATCAGTTTGACCCGCACTTTGACGTCGTGGGTCCTGTGAATGTCCCCTATAGCTGCACCTATCCTCAATCGACATCTAATGCCGATGCGATTTTCCATGCCGCCCTGGATTCGGTTGATAAAATAATCGACTTCAGCGATTATGATGTTGACGAGGACGGGTATGTCGATATGGTTTTCTTCCTGGTGGCAGGTTTCTCGGCCAACTACAGCGGCAACAATCAGAATTATCTGTGGCCTCACATGTTTTACCTCTATAATGAGCGTATGAGAGACGGTGTGCGTTTCGGTCTGTATGCTTGCTCGACCGAGATTGCCGTCTGGGAGGGTTACTACAGCGATGTGAACGGCATCGGCACCTTCTGCCACGAGTTTGGCCATGTGTTGGGTCTGCCAGACTTGTATGACACCGACTACAGCGGCAGTGGCGGCGAGAGCCGTAATCCTGGCAACTGGTCCATCATGGCGGGCGGCAGCGGCAGCAACTTCGGCCGCAACCCCGTGGGCTACAGTTTGTATGAGCGCTATGCGTTGGGTTTCACCCAACCTGTTCTCCTCGACTCTGCGGGAATCTATAATTTGCAGGCTCTTGACGAGTGCAATCAGGGTTATCGCCTGAATACCCCTAATGAAAACGAGTATTTCCTCATCGAGAATCGACAGGCTGGCAAGTGGGACCGCTTCCTGCCAGGTTCAGGCATGATGATTGCCCGTGTGGATTCGACCAATGAATCTGTGTGGTGGTCAAACGAGGTCAACTGCGATCCCAAGCACATGTACTATGAATTGTTGCGTGCCAACTATACGGGCCAGGACAGTGAATATGACCCATTCCCCGGAGCTGCCGGTGTGACATCAATTTCCAATTTTACCACGCCGAATCTGCTCACGTGGAACAAGAACTTGAATGATTACGCCATCTTTGATATCAGTGATCAGAACGGTCTCGTCTCTTTTTCACTGCGGCCTGACACTTCAATCCTGTCCATTGTGGAGGACTTTGAGAACATGCCCGTTACCACCAATCTGAGTGCTAAGGGCGTGAAAGGTGTGTTCAGCAAGTGGGATTTCAGTAAGAGTGCAGTGACTGAAGTTGCTGACAGCACTTGGTGCAATGGCCATCGCGCTGTAGCGATGAAGAAACCCAGCATGATATCGACCACGGCACCACTGAACATCATCCCCTATTCGGTGAAGTACACGGTCTATAACCCCACAACGACCACTGCCAACTTCAGGCTCTCTTATTCTTTGGATAAGGGAGAGACGTGGATTAGTCTCGAGGAAGGTGTTTTATCGGTTCCCTCCAAGTCAAGTGCTTCAACAACGGTCAGTCTGCCCACCGATGCACCCATCATGTTGCGCATCAATCAAACCTCTGGTAACTCCAATGTCGCTTGCTACCTTGACGATATCAAGTTGTATTATACCGAGACTTGGCCTGTTGTGACATTCAAGGGTGATGTGAACAGCGACGGTGAAGTTAATATTGCCGATGTGAACGAGCTCTTAGGTATTATCGCCAATGAAACTGGTGACGGCAACTTGGAACTTGCCGATGTGAATGAAGATGGAGAGATCAATATCGCTGATGTGAATGCGCTGGTAGACATGATTCTGCAGTGATCTGATCCGCTCTTCTCCATTCTGTTCCAAATCATAATCTACTACCTGATTTTCATTTTTGTTATAACTATAAAACTTATGGTCATGAAAAATTATGTATTGTTGCTAGTGCTCGGACTCATGTTCGTCACTGCTCGTGCTGTGCCTGCTGACCCCACTCCCGCCAGAGTGGTGCAGCCCGATGGCACAACGCTCACCCTGGTGTTGCATGGTGATGAGTTCCTTAACTACTTGACGACCAGCGACGGCTATACCGTGGTCAAGAATGCGGCAGGTTTTTACACCTATGCCCGTCTTGACGGTAGCCGTCTGGTCGCAGGTGTCTTTGTCGCCCGTGATGCTGAAAACCGCACTGCAGCCGACCGTGCTCACCTGGCCAACGTGCCCAAAGGATTGACTAGCGCCTCCATGCAGCAACGGGCCACCAAGTTGTTGAACCATCGCAACGACCTGCTGCGCGGCATTGGTCACGGTGGTCACATGGACTACAGCAAGTTCCGTGGCTTGATCATCCTGATCAATTACACCGACAGGAGCTTTAACGATTACGTTCCCAGTAATTACAATCCTGTTGACTTCTACGAGGCTATGATCAATAGCCACGACTACCAGGGATTCACCCTTCCCTACGGCACAAAGATCGATGCAATGGGCAGTGTGCGTGATTACTACTATGACAATTCGTTCCATCAGTTTGATCCGCACTTTGACATTCTGGGCCCGGTAGATGTCCCCTTCGCCTGCACTGATGCCCATCAGTTCAATTGCGACTCCATCTTCTTTGCCGCCCTCGAGGCGCTTGATTCCGAGGTGGACTTCAGCCAGTATGACACTGATGAAGACGGCACAGCCGACATGGTCTTCTTCTTGGTTGCCGGTCACGGCTCGGATGTCTCGGCCAATAACCGTGACTACCTGTGGCCTCACATGAAAGATTTCACCGATTCTCCCGTGCTCGACGGCGTGAACTTCAGGCTCTATGCTTGTTCGACCAATATGACTGGAGAGGAAGATGAGTATCGCATCAATTACAACAATGTTGCCGGCATCGGCACCATCTGCCACGAGTTCAGCCATTGTCTGGGGCTGCCCGACTTCTATGATACCGATGCCGAAGGCAGCGGTGGCACTAACCGTAATTATCCCATGACCTGGTCTGTCATGGCCAGCGGTTTCAGGAGCAACAACGGCCGCAATCCTGCGGGCTACAGTCTGTTTGAGCGCTATGCTCTGGGCTTTGCACAGCCCACCTTGATTGAGGCTGAAGACACCATTGTGTTACCGGCTCTTGAGAAGGCCAATATGGGTTACCGCATGAACACCGCCAACGAGGGTGAGTACTTTATCATCGAGAATCGCCAGCGCGTTAAGTGGGACAAGAACCTTGCCGGTCCTGGTATGCTCATCTGGCGCGTCGATTCCTCCAATGTTGAGGTTTGGGAGAATAATCTTGTCAATTCAAGCCCCGATCGCTCATACTATGAGTTGATCCGTGCCAATTTCAGTGGAATCAGCGATAGTTACAATGACCCATTCCCCGGTGTTTCCGGTGTCACTTCTATCACTAACGTCACGACTCCCAACCTGCGCACATGGGACGGTAAGTTGAGCCGTTATGCCTTCACCAACATTACCGAGGCCGATAGCATTATTACCTTTGCCGTGGTAAAAGACAATTCCAAGGTTTCCATTGAGACCTTTGAGAAAATGCCAGTAGCAACGACCCTCAACGAGCGCGGTGTACAAGGTGTGTTTGCCAAGTGGGACTTCTATAATTGCGGTGTAGTAGACACTGCTCAAGTGGCCGAGGGACATGCTGTTGCGATGAGAAACGGCAGCTACTTTAACACTGTTGAGAACTTGAACAAGATTCCTAAGATTGTGACCCTCAAGATTTACAATCCCACGTCATCAAGCATAACCATCAGGCCCCAGTACTCCACTAACAACGGTCAGACTTGGAAAACGCTGGATACTTACATCTACGAGTATCCTGTTGCTGCCGGTACCTCGACCAAGGTCACGATTACCGAATTCCCCACCAACGTGCCCATCATGCTGCGCTTCAGGGAGTCCTCGGGCAGCTCATCAGAGTATTGCTTCATCGACGACATCGAAATCAGCTACGAGAACACCTGGGAACCAGAGGAGCCTGAGTTCATCCCTGGCGATGTTGACGACAGTGGTGATCTCACGATCGAAGACGTGACCATGCTCATCGATTACCTGCTTGGTATTGCCGATGACTCCTCTTTAAATGTATTGGCAGCCGACTTTAATGAAGATGGTGCCATTGACATTGATGACGTGACCGATCTTATTGATAGGCTTCTGGGACTCAGTTGAATGGATTATCAATTCGTGCGTTACATCAGCAGAATGAACGTGTGATATCGTATCATGTAATTGGGGATTCAGACCGAATCCCCAATTTTTTATCCCTACGAAAAATAGTTATTAACAGGTTGCAATTTTTTGCAAGTTTCTTTTGGTAGTCAGACAAATCCACTGTATCTTTGCAACAAAGTTGGAAATATTAATACTATTCATCCTAAATGAACATTGCGTTGGGAAACGCGGTGTTCTTTTTTTTGTGGCAAGGTTCTCTTCATTTGTTTGGTGGGTGGTTTGCCTGTGAACGGCAAATAATGTGTATCTTTGCAGTCATGGATATACAGGCATTGTGTGAGTTGTTCGCCCGCAAGGGTCGGCTGTCGGCAGTCAAGAGGCTTGTCGATGGCGACGGCAATGCGGTCATTGACGGGCTGGCGGGCTCCAGTTCAGCAATGTTGTTCGCAGCTTTGCCCAAGCGTGCCTGTCCTTATCTAATTGTGGTCAATGACTTGGACGAAGCGGGCTACATGTATAATGACCTGTGTCAACTCGTTGGCGACAAGCAAGTGCTGATTTTCCCGTCAGGCTACAAACGCGACATCAAATACGGTCAGGTGGATGCGCCGAACGAGATTTTGCGCACCGAGGTTCTTAACCGCTGGTATGATGATGCCGAGGTCCATTGGGTGGTGACCTACCCTGAGGCGCTTGCCGAGCGTGTGCGTCGCCGCGAGGACGTGGAGGCGAGCACCGTGCAACTGCGCGCGGGCGGCACCGCCGACCTTGTCGAGGTGACAGCCCGCCTGCGTGACCTGGGTTTCATCGCCACCGACTATGTCTATGAGCCTGGTCAATACAGCGTTCGCGGCTCAATCCTCGATGTGTTCAGTTACAGTAACGAGTTGCCCTACCGCATAGACTTTTGGGGTGATGACATCGACAGTATCCGCACCTTCAACGTCGAGACACAACTCAGCGAGGAGCGCCTGGAACACATCAGCATCCTCAACAACGCGCCATCGGGTGGCGGCCGTGAGGACAATGTGTCACTGCTTGACTATGTGGGCGATGACACCATCGTGCTGTGCCGCAGTCACCAGTGGCTTGCCAGCCGCATCCGCGAGATTTCCCGAGAGGGGATGTCGGTGAGCGCACTCATTGCCGATGAGGGTGACACACAGGCAGTCAACAAGGTTGTGGACGCCGACATGTTCCTTCAACGCCTGAAACAGCTGCAGCGCATCGACTTCACCGATGGCGAGGCCGTCCCCGAGCGAGGTGTGAAACGGATGACGCTGCACTGCAAGCCGCAGGGCATCTACCACAAGAACTTTGACCTCATCGGCCAATCGTTTACCGATTTCTTGGCCAAAGGTTACAAGTTGGTCATCTTGAGCGACAGCGCCAAGCAGATTGAGCGCTTGCGCAACATCTTTGAGGACCGCGGCGACAACATTACTTTTGAACCGGTGTTGCGTACGCTTCACGAGGGATTTGTCGATGATGACCTGAAGTTGTGCGTCTTCACCGACCACCAGATTTTTGACCGTTTCCACAAGTACAACCTCAAGAGCGAGCGTGCCCGTTCGGGCAAGTTGGCCCTGTCGCTCAAGGAACTCAACCAGATTGAGAAGGGTGACTACATTGTTCACGAGGATTTGGGTGTGGGCAAGTTCGGCGGACTCATCCGCACCTCAATGAACGGCACGCCACAGGAGATGATTAAACTCACCTATCTGAACGGCGACGAGGCCTACGTCTCCATCCACTCACTGCACAAACTCTCGAAATACCGCAGCAAGGAGGGTGAGGCACCGCGTCTGAACCGCTTGGGCAGCAACGCATGGGCACGCATCAAGTCTCGCACCAAGAGCCGCCTGAAGGACATTGCCCGTGAGCTCATCAAGCTGTATGCCGCCCGCCGTGAGCAACAGGGCTTCGCCTACACACCCGACGGTTATCTGCAGCAGGAGCTGGAGGCTTCGTTCATCTATGAAGACACGCCCGACCAACTGACAGCAACACAGGCTGTCAAGGCCGACATGGAAAGTGCCAAGCCGATGGACCGCCTCATCTGCGGTGACGTGGGCTTCGGAAAGACCGAGATTGCTATCCGTGCCGCTTTCAAGGCAGCCACCGACGGCAAACAGACCGCAGTGCTCGTGCCGACTACAGTGCTGGCGTTCCAGCACTGGCGCACCTTCAGCGAGCGCCTGAAGGACTTCCCCGTGCGGGTGGACTACTTGAGCCGTGCCCGCAAGCCTAAAGAAGTGAAACAGATTCTTGCCGACCTCAAGGAAGGTAAAATCGACATTCTTATCGGCACCCACAAACTCATCGGCAAGACGGTGCAGTTCCATGACTTGGGCCTGCTGGTGGTGGATGAGGAGCAGAAATTCGGTGTCGCCGTCAAGGACAAACTCAAGCAGATGAAGCTCAACGTGGACACCTTGACAATGAGCGCCACACCCATCCCGCGCACGTTACAGTTCTCGCTGATGGGTGCTCGCGACTTGAGTACGCTGACCACTCCGCCCGCCAACCGCTATCCCATCCTCACCACCGTGGGTACGCTTAACGATGACATCGTGGCCGAGGCCATCAACTTCGAGTTGTCGCGCAACGGCCAGGTGTTCTTTGTGAACCACCGCATCGAGCAATTGGAGCAGTTGGAGAATATGATTCACCGCGTGGTGCCCGATGCCCGCGTTGCCGTGGGTCATGGCCAGATGCCGCCCGACAAGTTGGAACAGACCATCATTGACTTCGGCAACCATGACTATGACGTGTTGCTCTCGACCACCATCATCGAGAACGGCATCGACATGCCCAATGTCAACACCATTATCATCAACAATGCTGACCGATACGGACTGAGCGACCTGCACCAGTTGAGGGGCAGGGTGGGGCGCAGCAGCCGCAAGGCCTTCTGTTACCTGCTTGTTCCCGCAGGCAAGCCGTTGGCCACAGATGCCCGCCGGCGCCTGCAGGCCATCGAGAGCTTCAGCGACCTGGGTTCAGGCATACAGATTGCGATGCAGGACCTTGACATTCGCGGCGCGGGCAATCTGCTGGGTGCCGAGCAAAGTGGCTTTATTGCCGATTTGGGCTATGAGACTTACCAGCGGGTGCTCAAAGAGGCTGTCACCGAGTTGCGCACCGAGGAGTTCTCGTCGGTTTTCGCAGCCAGTGGCGAGAATGATGACAAGGATGGTGACACAACCGAGTTTGTTACCGACTGTGTGGTGGACACCGATTTGGAATTGATGTTCCCCGCTAGCTATGTGCCGCAAGAGAATGAGCGCATCACCCTGTACCGTGAACTGGACAACATGGAGACAGATGACCAGGTCGAGGCTTTTGAGGAGCGGATGGTGGACCGTTTCGGCAAAATTCCCGAAATGGCCGCCGAACTTATCCGCATCGTACCACTGCGCCGCACTGCACGTCGCTTGGGCATCGAGAAACTCGTTATCCGTCAGACACGCATGCACCTGTTCATGGTGGGTGAGGAGAATGTCGCCTACTACCAGTCACCCGCTTTCGGACGTCTGCTCAATTACCTGCAGCAGAACCCCAAGCGCTGTAATCTGAGTCAGAAGAACGATCGCCGCAGCATCGTCATCAGCAACGTCACCAGCGTGAGCACGGCGTTAACCATCCTGCGCACCATCACTCATCTGGACAGCATTTAATTCCTATAACCATGCGATAATAAAGTGAGTCATCCTGCCCACACCGCGACAGGATGACTCTTGTTTTACTTAGGTTGAATGAGTTCGTTCTTATCTCTTCAAGACCTTGAGCGTGGTGCCGTCAGAGTACTTGACAATGTAAATGCCTCCTGTTTTGGGTTCACTGTCAAGGCGGTGTCCTTGCAGGTCATAGTATCCAATGATGTAGGCATCCTCGGCCATGATAGCGTCAACACCGGAATCCTTAGGAATCAAATTACTCTCAAAGAAGTCCTGGAGGCTCAGGTAGCCCGTCTTGTTGATGCCGATGCTCAGTGGTGAGCTGACATTGGTGAACGCACCGGTTTCGGGATTGAAGTCGAATGTTACCTGAGGCAACAGCAATCCTGTACTTGCGTCAAAGGCTGTAAAGTAAATGGGATAAGTACCCGTGTAGGTGTCCTTGTAATAACCGAGGAACTGAGTGAGGTCCATCACCAGCTTGCCATCGACCAACCTGCCGCAAACCCAAGTGTTGGGCATGTATAGCCACATGTCGCGGATGTAAACGATGTCATCCACAAAGCCAATCTGAACTATCTGCGCGCGGTTGATGAGCGGGGCATTGGCGCTCTCCTTTGTCTTGTAGGAGAAGGTGTATTCCTTCAGTTCCAGGTTCTCGGGGACCTCTACAGGCACGTCCTCATGTTTACTGAGGGTGAGGCCCTGATAGTAATTGACATAAGCGAGCTCGTTCTTGTCCACGGTAATGAAGATATAATCAAACGTCGTCAAAGTGCCCTCCTCATCGATTGTCATCTCCATGTCCTTTTGGGTAGTTGCACCAGTGAGCGGATTGAACTCGGCGCACTTGAAGTAGAACAGTGTCTCATAGGACCCCAGCAGCTGCGGGTTGGCAAAGGTGACCTTGTTTCCGTCGCGCACACCCTTAATCCAAGCCTCGGGAAGGTATTGTGAGATTCCGTTGAGCCACACGTCGTCACCGTCAAAGCCCAGTTTCACGACGGCTGTATAGGCATCCCAGTCCATGCCATCGTTAATGGCTGTCGTCATGTAGTAATCCTCGGTGACGAGATCCTCGGGAGGTGTGATGGGCTGCTCGGCAGCAGGGATGTAACACGATGCGTAGTCACCGGATTGCAGCCACTCATAGTCCAGATACTGGAACACATCGCCAAAGACGCGGTTCATTGTTCCCAGGATATGTCTCTGATCGGTGCCGTTCTGGGAGATGGTGCCATCGTCGTTGATGGTGTAAGTCAATTCCTCGATGGACGGGTCATAGACATAGGTTTCCAAGCTGTCCACATAGGAGAACATGGCCACCTGAACGGCCATTTCCAGAGACTTGGCATAGGCAATGTACTGTCCCATAGGCAGAGTGATTGTCTTGCCGTCCTCGCTCATGGTTCCTTCAACCCAACCGTCGTAGTAGGACCAGGAAACCGGTCGCTGGATGTAAACCTTGTTCTCAGGTGCGTAGACGATGCTCAAGGCACCTTCCTGTTCCCCGTAAACAATTTCGTAGGGGTACTCACCTTCTTCTATCTCATAGTCCTTCTCCACTTCCTTGGCAATGCCACCCGAGCGCATGTACATCTTCAATTCACCGTTTGGCTGCTGTTCGATCACAGGAGGCACATAGGTGTCTTTTTCGGTCAGTGTGTAGTGGAAGGTCATCTCGGGATTGGTTTGGCCCGTGGATCCTATCGTGATGCAGCCAGCGGGAACGAATAGGGTATAATTGCCCTCAACGCTCAACGGGGACTCCTTGTAGATGACAGCATTGCCTCCAATCTCCCACATGTTGCAGTCAAAGGATTCACCTGTGTCATCATTTGTCAACAGGGCGATGCCTTCTTCGTCAACGATGACGTTCTCGTTGTAGGAGATAGTGAAGTACTGCAGGATGTGAACTTCGCCCTCAGCAGGATTGATGGTATAGCCGGGCATTCCTTGTTCAGGAATCAGGTAATTGAAGTGGAGCTCATGCACCATCTCTCCCAGGGCGTCGATGATGACTGCACCCTCGGGGATACTCAAGGTGTAATGGCCTGGTTCAGTAACTGCTTCGGCAAGACTCACATACACATTACTATCCAAGGAAGACATTGCTGCATCGGTGGTTGTGCCTGTCGCGGTGTTGGTGAGTGTTGCCATGACATCGTCGGCGAGTCGATCAACCTCCATGGGGAAGGTAATGGTGAAATGCTGCAGACTCTCCACTCTGCCTTCGGCAGGGTCTATGGTGATTTGGTCGTAGAACGATGGCGCGGTGTCTCCGGCAACCGTATAATTGAAATTGAGTTCATGCACCTCTTCGTCCAGTGTGTAGAAAACAACAGCCCCGGCGGGAATCGTGAGGGTGTAGTTTCCTGCTTCGGTGACCTCATCGGATAAATAGACCACCGCGGTGTAGCCCACACTGATCATCTCACCCTGATAGGTCTTGCCGTTGGTGGTGTTGGCCAATGTCGCTTTGCTGCCGTTGGCGATCTCGCCCACATACTCTGGGAAAGAGATGGTGAAATATTGCAAAGACTCCACTTCGCCCTCGGCAGGGTCGATGGTGATCTGGTCATAGAACGAGTCAATGTCTCCAACGATGTTGAAACGCAGCGACAACGGGAGCAGCCTCTGTCCGTTGACGGTGAGTGAGCCCTCAGGAAGGTTCAGGAAATAGTGCCCTGAAGCGGTGAAGCACTCGTCAAAATCCACAAGCACCGTCGTGCCGTCGGCATCGGCCCTCATACGGCCTTCATGGGTCGCCCCACCTCCCTTTGCCAGGGTGGGTACCGACTGTTCATTGACCTGCACGGGCAGGCCGGCAAAGGTGATGGTGAAATGCTGCAGACTGGTCACTTCGCCCTCGGCAGGAGTGATTTCCAGCACCTCGTACGGGTCAACAACCGCGTAAGCCGGCAAGCAGTACATGACTGTCAAGATGACAGTCAACAATTGTATAATTCTTTTCATTTAGATGGAATTGTATTTTAGTGAATAGATAGTCAAAAACTAGAAGTTGCCCGTCAACAGCATGTCGATGAGGGCTGTGACATCGTTGATGGTCACTTCGCTGTCGGTATCAACATCGGCAGCATCGGGGGCCGAGGCGCCGGTCAGCAGGATATCAATGAGGGCTGTCACGTCATTGATGCTCACGTCGCCATCACCGTCAACATCACCCAGGATGAATCCGGAGCCGCTTGCGATGGTGTAATTGAATGTGAGTTCATGCACGTCTTCACCCAATGTGTAGATGATGATTGCGCCGGCGGGAATGGTCAGGGTGTAGTTACCGGCCTCGGTGATTTCATCGGGGAAATAAATCAGCACATTGAATCTCACACCGTACATTTCAGCCTGATAGGTCGCACCGGTCGTGGTGTTGGTCAATGTGGCCATGCTGCCATAGTCAATCTCGCCGATATATTGCGGCAGGGAGATGGTGAAGTCTTGAAGGCTCTCAACTTCGCCCTCAGCAGGATTGATGGTGATTTGGTTATAGAAAGAATCGATGTCGCCGGCAATGTTGAAACGCAGCGTCAACGGCAACAGCCGCTGGTTATTAACCGTGAGTGAACCCTCGGGAAGGTTCAGGAAATACTGGCCCGATGCGGTGCTGCACACGTCAAAGTCAATGATTACTGTGGTTCCTGTCTCATCGGTCCTCATGCTGCCTTCAAGGGTTGCTCCACCACCTTTCTCCAGAGTGGGTACAGCATTTTCATTTACCACGACAGGCAAGCCGTCAAAGGTGATGGTGAAATGTTGCAGGCTTGTCACTTCACCCTCGGCAGGAGTGATTTGCATCACTTCGTAGGGGTCGACGACAGCCATTGCCGACGAGCTGTATAGTACTGCCATCAGCAGTGTTAAGAATGTAGCAATAGGTTTCATTGTTTGAATGATTTTGATGTAGTTATATGTATTGAAGGCAAATGTGCCAGATAATCATTTTTTGCAAAATTACGTAATTATTTGTAATAGGCAACAATAACAGCTGCAAAAAATTATAAATTATAGAAAAAACTCGATTTATACAAAAAAACAGAATACTTCATCGTTCTTGGTTTTTTGTTGTTTTTTTCAATCTGGTGAAGACGGTTATTGCTACTTTTTCCCCATTTAACCGATGAAAGGGGGCGGTTAATTGAAAAGAATTGTCATATATAATAATGTTTAATAGTTTTGCGGAAATAACATCATGATTTAATCAAATAAAATACTTCTAAAGTTTCACATTTATGACAAAAAGATTCTTTTTAGCAACACTGGTTGCTATTGCGAGTGTTTTGGGCTATGCGCAACAGACCATGTGGATTCACACGGGTCATGTGCATTGGGCCTATAACACCGAATCGGTGGGCACGATGCCGTACAGCTCGGCCAATCTGCTCACCGTGCTTGAGAAGGGGTACACCCTAGCCGATGTGGACAGTGTGACCGTAGCCAGCGAGACGTTTGCCGACGACAATGTCCTCGTCAAGTACAACAACACTGTGGCCGATGTGTATGTGGCCGGTAACATTGCCAACCACATCACCGCCCAGGTCAATGGTGCGCGTGTGGCTGTCATGCAGGATGCTGACGTGGCCACCGAGTACACCTACACCCTGCAGGGCACAAGCAGCAGCGGCTGCTTCTACCACGCGGGCTCCTACAAGATGACACTCGTGCTGAATGGTGTGAACCTGGTTAACCCCGACAGCGCTGCCATCAACATCCAGAACAGCAAACGCATCGCTGTGCAACTGGCCGATGGCACGACCAACACCCTTGCCGACGGCGCCAGCAACACCAAGAAGGCTGCCTTCCTTGTGAAGGGTCATGCCGAGTTTGCCAAGGGCGGCTCACTCACCATCACGGGTAACAAGAAGCATGCGCTTGCCTGCAACGAGTACATGGAGGTGAAGAAGACCGTGGGCACCATCACCATTACCGGTGCTGTGGCCGACGCCATCAACGTGACTCAGTATTTCCAGATGAACGGCGGTACCATCAACATCCAGAGCTGCGGTGACGACGGCATCCAGGTAGATGCCGAGGACACCGCCGATCCCGAACTCGACGGACACGTGCTCATCAAGGGCGGCTCGCTCACCATCAATGGCAGCGCTGCCTCCACCAAATGCATCAAAGCCGAGGGCAACATTGATATTGAAGGTGGCACCTTGACGTTGAAACACAGTGGCACAGCCTCATGGGACAGCAGCGATAGCAAGATCAAGGAAGCCATCGGTATCAGCAGCGACCGCAACCTCACCATCAACGGTGCCGAGGCCGTGGTGAACATCACCATGACGGGTAACGGCGCTCGTGGCATGAAGTGCGACAGCACGCTGACCGCCACAGCGGGCACCATCGACATCAACTGCTCGGGACAGCCTTGGGCTTACGGCACAACTGACACCACCAATGTCAAGTGTGCCAAGGCCGACTATGCCTTTATCCTGAACGGTGTCAACTTCAAGTGCACGACGACCAAGGATGAAGCCGAGGGTATCCACAGCGAGGGCACCATCCTCATCAGCGACGGCACATTGACGCTCAACACCTATGACCATGGTATCAAGAGCGACGGCAACATGGACATCACGGGCGGTACCATCAACTTTACCGTGACTGGTGCAGCCAGCAAGGCCATTAAGCCCGAAGGCGACCTGCACATCACGGGTGGTACCATCACCGGCACCGTGAGTGGCGGCGGTGAGACCTACAATGACAATACCGTCAGCGGCGCTGCCTGCATCAAGGGCAAGGCCAATTGCGTGATTGACGGTGGCACACTGGACCTCAAGGCCACAGGCCAAGGCGGTAAGGGCATGAACTTCAACGGCAACCTGACCATCAACAACGGTAACATCAAAGCCACCACTACAGGTACCAAGTACGGCACCAGTGGCAGCGGTGGCGGCGGTTGGAATCCGTGGGGTGGTGGAGAGAGCAGTGGTGACACCAGCTCATCGCCCAAGGGCATCCGTGCCGAGGGCACCGTCACCATCAATGGCGGTACCATCACCGTGAGCGCTACGGGTGGCGAAGGCTCCGAGGGTATCGAGTCCAAATCCATCATGTACGTCAAGGGCGGTTACATCGAGATCACCAGTTATGATGATGCCATCAACGCCGCATCCCACCTGTACTTCAGTGGTGGCTACACCTATGCCGTGGCTACCGGCAATGATGCCATCGACTCTAACGGCAACATGTACCTGAGTGGCGGTTACGTCTTCTGCTGCGGTAGCGAGGAGGGCCTCGATGCCAACAGCGAGGGTGGCTACAAGGTTTATATCCAGAGCGGCGCCAACCTGATGGCCATCGGTGGTAACATGGGTGCTATCGAGAGCGGTGCCAGCATCAGCCAGACCTGCTATCAAGGCACTGCAACTGCCAATACCTGGTATGCCCTCTATAGCGGCAGCAACGTAGCCTTTGCAGCTTATTCGCCCACCTTCTCCAACCAGGGTGGTGGCCCTGGTGGCGGTCCTGGTGGCGGTTCATCTTCGAGCAAGACCATTGTCGTGACAGCTCCTTCGACACCGAAGCTCTACAAGGGTGTGACCGCAAGCGGCACCACCTTCTGGAGCGGAAAGGGCGCAACTAATGCAAGTGGTGGCTCACAAGTCAGCCTCTCGACCTATTCAGGCGGTGGCGGCTGGGGTCCCGGCTGGTAATCCTCATGTAGTTATAAACAATGACATCATTATTTAAAAGACTTAGAAATTATGAAGAAGACAATTATAACGATGCTGATCGCTCTGGTGGCCATGGTTGCCAGCGCCGAGACCTATAACTACCTGAAGTTCACCAAGACCAATGGCTCGACTGTGACCTATTCGGTAGAAGGCCTCAAGCTCACCTATGATAACACTAACGTGTATGTCACCAATGCCGAGACTTCGGCTACTATCGCGCTGGCCGAGGTGCAGGACATGTACTTCAGCAACGAAGCAGCCCCCTCGTTCATCCTTGGCGATGTAAACGATGACGGAGCCAGAAACATCGATGATGTGACCGCACTCATCGACTATCTACTTGGCACCGGCTCAAGCATTAATACTGATGCCGCTAATTGCAATGGTGACTCAATTGTGAATATCGATGATGTTACCGCACTTATTGATTATCTGCTTTCTGGCAGCTGGTAAGACAGGTAACTGGTCAATAACCTGACAGAATGGCGCCGCCTGGAGCAATCCGGACGGCGCCACTCATGTCTATATATTATTTGTTTCTTGATTTGTTTTCAATTAGTATTGATTATTGCCCGCTTGCCGGCACCCTTGGAACAAGCTCTGAAACAATCAACCCCGTCGAGCCGTTTCATGCGTGTTCCATTCAGGAAACAGGTTGATCCTAATGTTTTTTATGTTTTTCTATGATGGTGTCGAGGTCATCGGGACCCCCCATGATATTGGCTACGCGACGTTTCTTGTTGTAGAGCGAGTGTGCCTCATTGTAGCCCATGCAGGCCATGATGACTGTCGTGGGCAGGTCGCAGCAGTACAGGCTTAAGAAGTTGATGTCACTCTCGATCAGCCTTGGGTATTGCAACAACGTGTTGGTGATGATATTGTTGCACTGGCTGTTGGCATAGGCGCGAATTCCTTCCCAGAACGAGTCATCAGGCTGGGTCATCTGGTAGGTCTTCTCAAACCTTTCTGCAAATTTTTTGGGTGAATGGGCATATTGGGTGGTGTGCATCTCGATGAGTCGTGAGAAGACTGCGATCTGGTGACGGATGGACTCCTTCAGCTGCTCGCTCATCGTCTGGTTGGCATCGAGCTGGGTCGTCAGGCGGGCCGTGTCATTGCGCAGGCGCTCGATGGTGTCCTTGTTTTCCTGCAGCTGTTGCCGGCGTCTGGCCAGTTTTCTTCTCAACCACATAATGATTGTGAACAACACGATGACGGCCAGCGCTGTTGCCAGCAGCGTGATGTACCAGTTGGTCTTATATCTCAGGGTCTCATATTTTAGGGCTTCGTTGTCATACTTGGTCTCCACGTCCCGCAACTTGTACTGTAGGTCTTCCGATAGCAGGGAGTCGGCCATGTTGTTCGCTCGTTCAAAATAGTGCTTGTACTGCTGGGTGTCGCCTTGACAGAAGGCCAACTCGGCCAGGCAACTGTCATAGAGCACCTGTTGGCTAGGTGGCAAACTATCTCGTGCAACCTGCTTCAGGTAGAGTTTGGCCGAGTCGGGCTTATTCAGCTTGGCCAATGTTAAAGCGGCCGCCATCAGCAGGTGGTCTCGGTAATCTCGAGGGCCGTTCTGATCGCTCAGTAACGACAGTGCATATCCTTTTGCCATTTCAATATCTTTAACGTCAGGGCTAGACAGTTTCAAGTCAATGATATACCTCTTGTTGATACGTTCAACGTCAGTCAGATGATGTCTTTTGGCTAACGCATTTGCCTGACTCAAGTAAATCATGGCGCTATCAGATTTGCTAAGGGCATAAGTGAGTCCTAACTGACTTAAACATTTAATAATATAGATGCTATCAGGTACTAACTGGAAAAAATGTAAGGCTTCTTTGAATAATACCCTGTCAGAACTATCTGCTACAAAGTTGTCATTATAGATTTGTCCCATCCGCATGCGGATGTATCCCTGGTTGAAAGCATCATCAGGTGATGCTGTTGATAATGCCTGCTTGTAAAATTTCATGGCTTCCTCGGCTTGGCCCAATTCATCCATGACGGCCCCTTTGTAGATATAGGCGCGTGTCAGTTTCTCCTTTTCTGCGGGATGGTTGGTATAGTAATCCAGCGCGATGTTGATGTCACTATCGCTTGTGGCGGTGTAGTAGCAGTAATAGCGCGTCTGCGTCAGTAGCAGCGCGTGATAGGCTCGGTCTCCTGCATGGTCCAGGGTGCTGGCATCAAGGGTGATGAGCAGTTGCAGTGCGCTGTCGGGGTGATGGTGCAGCATGCTGTCGGCCTCGATGAGCCGTTGGTCATAGTGTGATGAACCGCCGTGGCAGCCGGCGAGTGAAATCAGCATCATGAGGATGATGCCAAAGGTGATATTTCTTTTCATACTTTTCATGCGTGCAAAATTACGAAAAAAAGAATCGTGAAACCCCAAAATGACCTCAAAATCGGAGTCTAAAATGCAGCGTTACACCCACGTTACATTTTTTTTAAAATGAGCGTTGATAATCAGTGAGTTAAGCTCGACTACGTTACATCGCAAAACTTGCAGACTCCTATCATTTACCCTAAATTTGCAACACACGATTATACTAATTTTTTAAATCAAAAACAAAATGAAAAGAACAGCTGTATTATTTTTTTCTGATGGTCATGGCAACCCAACTTTTTGCGAATAGCCAATATCTCGTAATACTTCGCAATAAAGGTGGTTACCATTCTGGATTACCGCTGCCTGCCGATGTGCCTGAAGTGTATTATGATTCCGATACTCAGGAGATTATCATCGATGGGGGCGGTGTTGTGAACTATTATGATGTGGAGATTGCCTCGGCAACCTCATGGTTGACCGTGATCTCTACACAGGTCAACGGTTCTTACGATACCATCGATATCTCGTCGCTGCCCACAGGTGAATACTGCATCACCATCGACAGTCCCTGGGGCAACACCTATGAGGGTTTCTTCGACACCTACTAAACACATCAAATGCCCAAAATCTTCGATGAAATGGGCATTTTTTTTAAATCAACCAACATTTTTTTACTTATAAAACATTTTATTATGAAAAAGATATTTTGTTTGTTTTTCATGGTTATGCTGGCAAAGAGCCAAATGTTTGGCCAGGAAAACGGGTACCTCCCGATTGTTCGTGAGGGTGTAAAGTGGATTAATGAGAAGGTAATCGTCAACCATGGCGATACGACAAGCTACTACTATACTTATGAGTTTAGTGGTACCGATACCGATACAGAAACAAACCTTAGTGGAGACGTCAACCATGCCTGCTATTACTACATTGGTGAGACCTTGGATGTTGACAATGACAGCCTTATCGCTGGTCTGCGTGAAAACGGCAGTGAGGGTTATGATTATCACACTGTGACATGTTTAAGGAATGAAGCCTTGTCTGAGTGTATGTCAAGGGAAAATTTGATGCTGTATTTCGATATGATGACTGATGGTGGTACTACTCTTCTCTATGCTTTTGGCGATTACGGGTGTGATGACTATTATCAGGAAATCGATGATTTTCAAGTGAATTGGCTAGGCAAGGAGCCGTTCATAACGCATGACAACTTCATCAAGGTTGAGCCGTTGAGCATTGAAGATATAGAGTGTGAGCGTTACGCCTACATCGGTGAGGAAGGAGACACGTTGGCCTACGTTGTTGAGGGTATCGGCTTCGACAGTTATGACATGGGCGACCTGCTGGTGCCATTCACACGTAACCCTGACCCGACAGCAAACTATCAGGAGTGGTGTGGACTAAGCCATGTGGTTAAAGACGGCCAGCTCATCTATAAGGGCATGCGCTACCGCGAGGGTGTTCATGTTGGTGTTGACGAGGTGGTTGTGGAGCAGCCGCGGCGCGTGGTGGACAACAACTACTACAACCTGATGGGCCAGCCCGTGGGCAAGGAGGTTCCGACGACGCCCGGCATCTACATCCACCAGGGCAAGAAGATTGTAGTTCGATGAAGCGGGTGGAGCGCCCGCTGAGGAGAGCGTAGAGTGTAGTGAAAGCGGGCCACGACCCGCTTTTTTTGTCGGCGAATTAATCAAATTTAGCTAATTGGGTATCCGCATTCATCTGACTGCCTGCGAATCAAATGAATTACATTGATAATCAATTGCTTATCTTTGTGAGATTAGTCAAATCAATGAAATTCGCACAATATAATAATGAGTACAGGTGCCCTCAGAGCTGTCAGATGTAAAAGTTTCTTAGATAAGTAAAATTCTTAAAAAATGTTAAAGAATTTGGAAGTTTCAGAACTATTGTTATACCTTTGCAGTGTACTAGTTAAGTAGTACACTAGAAAAGTATTTATTCACATATTAAATATCTATCTGTTATGTTACAAATCAATCAAATCAGTTTCAGCTACAACAAGAAGGCGGGAGACCTGTTCAGCGACTTCTCGTTGAACCTCGAAGCCGGCAATGTGTATGGCCTGCTGGGCAAGAATGGCGCCGGCAAGTCCACCCTCATCTACCTGATGACAGGCTTGCTCACTCCCAAGAGCGGCGAGGTTCTGTTTGATGGTGATAACGTGCGCCACCGCCTGCCCAAGACGATGAGTGACATCTTCCTGGTTCCCGAGGAGTTTGAGATGCCGCGTTTGAGCATCAAGCAATACGTGAGCATCAACTCACCGTTTTACCCTCGTTTCAGTATGGAAGACATGCAGCGTTACCTGGACATCTTTGAGATGGGCGATGACATGAGTGTGAACCTGCATGCGTTGTCGATGGGTCAGAAGAAGAAAGTCTTCATGTCCTTCGCTTTTGCCACCAACACCCGCGTTCTCATCATGGACGAGCCGACCAACGGCCTGGATATTCCTAGCAAGAGCCAATTCCGCAAACTCGTCACTACCGGCATGACCGACGACAAACTGATGCTCATCTCCACCCACCAGGTGCGCGACATCAGCGACATCTTGGATCATGTGACCATCATCGACCAGAGCCGCGTGTTGCTGAATGCCGGTTTTGCCGACATCATGAGCAAGGTGGCCTTCCGTCCGTTGCAAGAAGGCGACCAACCGTTGTTCGTGCTGCAAAGCCCCTTCGGTCCGCTTGGCGCAGTTCGTGCCCAAGAAGGCGAAGAAACTAAAGTTGACCTGGAGATGCTGTTCAATGCCGCGCTCCAGAACCCCGAGGCTATCAACCAGTTATTCACCACTCAAAAATGAACACCACTATGAATACCGTCAATCAAACATTCGATTGGGGTCGTTTTACGGCCGCCCTGCGCAAAGAATTCGTAGAGAATAAGCGCGCTTTATTCTTCACTGTTATTTGTATCTACGGTGTGCTCACGCTGATCATGATTTTGGGTAACCTGGTGACTGGCTTGAGCGTTGAATCCATGATGGAATCCATGGATAATAAAATGCCTCAACGGTTCATTGCATCCATTTTCACGCTGGTAGTTTGTGTTTCGGCATCGATGGCATTCAAGAACCTCACCACTAAGGCAGGTCGCACAGCTATGATGACCTCACCCTCGTCGACGCTTGAGAAATTCCTGCTCAATATCCTCATCTATGTGGTGGGAATTGTAGTGGTCTATTTTGCTTGCGCTCAGGTGGCTGACCTTACTCGCATCGCCGCATTGTGGTTCTTCAGGGGCGAGAGTTTCATCGTACCTGGTCCCATCAATTTCCTGACAAGCTTCTCGGATGTGGCTAACCATTATGCTGTTCCCTCATTGGGCTTTCAACACATGGGTTGGGTCATGATTCTGGGCTTGGTTGCTAACGCTGGCTGCTACCTGTTGGGCAGTATCATCTGGCCCCGCTTGTCGCTACTCAAGACATTTGCTGCTATATATGCAATTGAGTTCTGCTTGTTCATCATCGCTCTGCCGTTCTTCGCCATTTTTGGCGATATGGAGGCTTTTGCCAAGTGGATGTTTGAATACATGACAAGTGGGCATTTCACTACCTCGATGCTCATCTTTGTGAGTGTTCAAGCCGTGCTGTACTTCGGCTTAGCCTGGTACCTTTTTAAGCGCAAAGACGTCATTTCACTCAAGTGGTGGAAATAATAAATATATAATAGAACTATGAATTTCAAGGAAAATAAAGCGATCTATCTGCAGATTGCAGACCGCATCGGCGACCAGATTATTGCAGGCATCCTTGTCCCTGAGGGAAAGGTGCCCAGCGTGAGGGAACTCGCCGCCGAGATCGAGGTCAACGCCAACACTGTGGCTCGCACCTACGACCACCTGCAGCAGAGCGGCATCATCTTCACCAAGCGTGGACTGGGCTACTTCGTTAGCCCCGACGCCAAGGACATGATTGTTAACCTGCGACGCGACCAACTCATGAAGGGTGAAATGGACTACTTCCTGGGCCAGCTCAAGGCAGTGGGTATCACTCCGGCCGAGCTCCAGGGACTCTATCAAGACTATCTCAACAAGTAACAATTAACCAACTACGAATTACGCGAATTCAACAAATTCATCAACAACAGAATCCAATCAGTGCAATTCGTGTAATTCGTAGTTTTTAAAAAATTAACGATTATGGAACCGCAAGCATTTGTAGCAACAGCCACCGCAGTGGTCATCGCCATCATCTCTTTCATCACAAGCATCATCTTGACGCATTGAGTGATTGGGAACAAGTGACAAAACAAGTATTATAACCTCCAAAACAAAACCGTATTATGGAACAGCAAGAAACTCATATTCCTTATCGGGACAGAACACTTGTGGAGTTGTGCCAGGATATCAATCTCACGGCTGAGAAGGTGTATCTCACGAGAAGCAAAAAGGATAAAAAGATTCTGCTCATTGGCGCTGCGGTTTTACTGGGGATTTTGGCTCTCACCTGGTATTTCCAGTGGTTTGACATTAACTGGTACAGGGGCTCGATTGTGACAGCAGCCATCGTGGGGTGGTTCTTTGTCATCTACCTGCTCAATCAACTCTTGATTAACAGGATGAAGCGTGCCACAAGCCCCAAGCAGCACCTTCGTTTAGCCAAATGCCTGAAATTGTGGAACAGGTTGTCTAGAGCTATTATGGTTATGATAATATTACCTTGGCCCCTTTGGTTGTTATTAGACGATGGCGCGAAAGTTAGCATTACTCTATTGACAGCAGGCTTGTTTTTTGTCCTCGCTTTTATAGGAGCCCCCGTCGATGAAGATTTTAGTGACGGTTTGACCGAATTGGAGTACCGGCTCGAAGAATGAATCTCGTTGGTGCATATCCTTAGGCTGCTTGGGTTCCTATAATAAAAGAAATCCAGTCGTCGCTCAAGAGATTAATCGTCTGCGCGAACTCCTCGGTAACTGACTGTTCAGATAAATCATCAATAGCTATTAACCATTATCAACCCTCTTGAACTATGAAAAAAATATCTATCATCTCAGCACTGATCCTGGCAACAGTAGCCATCGTCTCCTGTAGTTCAGGTTCTGGCGACAACGCTATGGGTAAGAAAGTATTGCAGACTACCATTCAGGTGGATGCATCCGATGACCTGATTGCCGCCAGTGATATCGAAATCACATACAAGGGCGAGGGTGGCATTGACGTCACCGACACCATATCCTCGACCAAGTGGATGAAAAAGATTGTCAATGACTCTTTCCCGACTGAAATTGGCATTGTCAATTATCGCTTTCTCATCAAGCAAGACACCAAGTATGACAAGGACAGATGTCAGCTGGATTTTAAGGTCAAATGCGAGAGTTCGAAGAGCTCTTTGTTCGAGCTGCCAATCGTAGATTGGACCGAGAATCTCATCGAGATCGATGACATCGCGAGCAACAAGGTTGTACCCTATCTGGAGTTGCAAAATGCGAAGACAGGACTCTTTAGCGATTCTAAGTGGGGTTTTCTCATGGGTTTTCACACCCTAACCATGAAAGTCAGCATCAACAATGGCAAATTTGAGGTTGAAGACAAGGTTGTCAACCCAGATGAGTCCAACAAACACGAACCCTCTAAAGAAACAGAACGATGAAAAAGCTATTATTTCACTTTACAATTATAATGCTTGCTGCAATGACGTTGACATCTTGTGGCAATAAGCAGCAAGCTGAGACCGAACAAGAAGTGCCACTGAAGGTCACTTACAGTATTGATTGCTCAAAGGACTTGTTGGACGTGTGTGATCTGGTTGTCACTTATAAAGGTGATGACGGGGTCAACGTCACCGACACGATTACAGCTTCTCCCGTCGACTCAATAGAGACGCTGACGTGGACCAAGACGGTCGGGACTCACGAGATACCTGTGAAAATCGGCTTGGATTACACCTTTGTGCAGAAAACCGACTCATTGCTTGCCGAAGAGAAGATGGTATCGCTTCATGCTGAGTACACAATCATAGCCGAGAAGATCGGCATCAGGAAGGGAATAGCCCATTTGAGTGAAAAAGCTATCAACAGCAAGACGAGCTTCTATGTAAATGGCTCCATAATGGAGGAAAAATTCCTCAACACCTCCAGCAACCTGGCCACTATTATCGACATCTATAACGACCGTCAGGCCTACAAGCGTGGGACTGCCAACAGCAAGACTTGCTTTATCATCAATCCTAATCCTTATGGCAAAGGTTTGATAGTCGAGAACGCCTGCTGGAATGATTAATGATAAATCCACGATTATGAAACAGAAGAAAACAAGAACCAAGTACTTCACGCCTGCAGGCAAAACGATGCAATCTGTAGGTCTGATGATGTTTATCGTTGCTTTATTCGGCTTTCTTGTTGTCAAGATCACGAGTTGGTTCAACGTGGACACCAATTGGTTCGTGACCCTGGCGATTACGGGATATAATGTTTGGCTGTTAGGCGAAGTGCTGTGCCTCTATGGCGGCCATTGGAGCAAGCGCACACAGGTATGGCTCATCATCACAACTATCGTGGTTTGTCTTTCATTGCTCCTCATTGCCCTGTCATTGTTCAGGGTGGGAAGTCCCGGCTACATCATCTTGATTCTGCTCATCGGCAACATCATGGAATATCGTGTAGCCGGCAGAATGAAGAAGGAGTCACAAGAATCCAATGAGCAATAATAATATGAGTTATGGATGACGAGAAAAGAAATAAGACCTTGGCTAAAGTGCTGATTGTGCTGGGCATCATTCTGTCCATTGGGGGTATTATCGCCATGATTGCCGGTCTGTGTGGCTTTCCCGTGATTGATAATCCTAGCTGGCTTTTCGGAGCCATTGTGGGTGGTTTTAACATTTGGATTATCGGTGTCCTCATGGGGCGCAAGCATCGCATGAACAGGAAAATGCTAAAGAACTTTTTCTGTTATAAGATCATGGTTGTTGTGTTCCTCATTGGCCATTTGGCAACATCCTTTGGCAATATCATGCTGATTAAAGACCCACCCCTGGATTTGAATCGACTGCTCATTTACTTGCTTAGCGGTTGCTTGGGCCTTGGCATCGCTTATCTGTTCCAGACACAGAAGAAACAGTCCACCGACTAATCAATATATTGATGAGACAATATGGTTTTTCGGCAAAAATGCGTTGAAATTGTGTAATAATTGTACTTTTGTGTAGTTTTTGGAAGAGTTGACTCGTCTAAGGAGTACAAAACAGAAATCATTAACAACCCGTTTTTTAAATATTAGTAAGATGAAACTGAGAAAACTTTTTGCAACAATGCTGCTCATGTTGGTTGCCTTGAGCACCAACGTGATGACTGCGCAGGAGATGCCGCCCATCCCCGTGGACGACGCTGTGCGCATCGGTAAACTGGATTGCGGACTGACCTATTACATCCGCCACAACGACTATCCCGAGCACCGTGTGAATTTCTACATCGCTCAGCGTGTGGGTTCCATTCAGGAGGAGGAGAGCCAGCGCGGTTTGGCCCACTTCCTGGAACACATGGCCTTTAACGGCAGTGAGCACTTCAACGGCGAGGGCAAGGGCATCATCGACTATACCCGCTCGCTGGGTGTGAACTTCGGTGGTGACCTGAATGCTTACACGAGCATTGCCGAGACCGTCTATAACATCAACGACGTGCCCAGCACGCGCCAGAGCGCCATCGACTCGTGTCTGCTCATCCTCAGGGACTGGAGCTGCGGACTGCTGCTCACCGACGAGGAAATTGACAAGGAGCGTGGTGTGATTCACGAGGAGTGGCGACTGGGCCAGAGCGCACAGATGCGCATGCTGGAGCGCCAGCTCGAGACGCTGTTCCCTGGCTCCAAGTTCGGCAAGCGCCTGCCCATCGGTCTGATGAGCGTGGTGGACAACTTTGAGTATAAGGAACTGCGTGACTACTACCACAAGTGGTATCGTCCTGACAACCAGGCACTGGTTATCGTGGGTGACGTGGATGTTGACCACATCGAGGCCCAAATCAAGGAAATGTACAAGGGCATGACCCTCGACCCCAATGCCGCTCAGGTGGTTCGCGAGCCTGTTCCCGACAACGAGACACCCATCATTGTTGTTGACAAGGACAAGGAGCAGCAGTACAGCGAAGTGAGCGTGATGTTCAAGCATGAGACCGAGACTCCCGAGGAGAAGCAGAACTTGGATTACCTCCTCGTCGACTACATCAAGGACATGATCACCAGCATGCTCAACACCCGCTTGGATGACATGGCCCAGGAGCCCGACTGCCCCTTCGACAACGCCTACTGCTATGATGCTCAATACATCCTGGCCAACACCATGGATGCCCTCACGATAGACGTCATGCCCAAGGAGGGCAAGACCGAGGCTGCTACCCAGGCAGCGATTATCGAGGCCATGCGTGCCGTCAAGCACGGCTTTACCGCAACCGAGTACAACCGCGCCCGCGACGAGTACATGAGCCGCCTGGAGCGCCGTTACAACGAGCGTGACAAGGTGTCCAACGAGAACTACGGACGCCAGTACTGCAGCAACTTCCTGGATGGCGAGCCCATTCCCTCAATCGAGATGCGTTACCAAATCATGGGCATGATTGCTCCCAACATCACGGTTGACATGATTAACGAGGCGATATCAGAACTCATCGACATCGATGGCAAGAACATGGTCATCACCAACTTCAACCAGGAGAAGGAAGGTGCAGTTTATCCCAGCGTTGAGGGTTTGCAGGCTGCTTACAACGCTGCTGCCAGTGCCCCGATCGAGCCCTACGTTGACAACGTGAAGGACGAACCTCTGATGACCACGCTGCCCAAGAAGGGCAAAATCCAAAAGGAGAGCACCAACGACACCTTCGGCTACAAGGAACTGGAACTGAGCAACGGCGCTCGCGTCATCCTCAAGAAGACCGACTACAAGCAGGACGAGATCACGATGAGTGCCTTCCAGCGCGGCGGTCAGTCGCTCTACGGCGAGAAAGACTGGGCTAACTTGCAGATGATCTCCATGCTCAACAGCTTCACTGGCGTGGGCAACTTCTCCAACTCTGAACTGGACAAGGCGCTTGCCGGTAAGCAGGTCGGCGTTTATCTGAACATTGGCGAATTCACCGACCAGTTGAGCGGTAACAGCACCGTTAAGGATCTGGAGACCATGTTCCAGCTCATCTACCTCAAGTTCACCGCTTTGAACAAGGATGAGAAGAAGTTCAACCAGTCCATGAGCCTGATGGAAACTCAGCTCAAGAACAAGGACCTCATGCCCGAGACTGCATTCTCCGACACTTTGCAATCTGTGATGTTCAACCACCATTGGCGTCACCAGCCCTTCAATGTAGAGCACCTGCAGCAGGTAAGCTTGGACCGCATCATGGAGATTGCCAAGGAGCGCACCGCCAATGCCGCCAACTACACCTTCACCTTCGTGGGTAACTTTGACGAGGCTGTCATCCGCCCGCTCATCGAGCAATACATTGCCAGCCTGCCCGCCAAGAAGGGTGTGAAGACCAACTGGGTTAACGATATGGACATGCCTGTGGGACAGGTCATCAACCACTTCACCAAGAAGATGGAGTCTCCCAAGGAATTCGAACTCGTGATTTGGCACAACAACGACTTGCCCTATAGCCTGGAGAATGAAATCAAGGCCGAAATTTTGGGTGAGGTGCTCGGACGCGTATATCTGCAGAAGATCCGCGAGGATGCAGGTGCTGCCTACTCCACCCAGGCTTTGGGTCAAGTTGGCATCAGCGGCGGCAAGCCCAAGACGCTGGTACTCGCCATTTGCCCCGTTAATCCTGAGTTTGAGGAGACTGCTCTCAAGATCATGAACGAGGAGATGGTCAATGCATGCACCACCATCGATCCCACGGCACTGAAGGAGGCTCAAGAGCAAATGCTCAAGGACCATGCCACTAACCTCAAGGAGAACTGGTACTGGCGTAACGCCATTCAGGAATACCTGGTTAACGGTGTCGATGGCCACACTGGCTATGAAGACATTGTGAAGGCCCAGACTCCCGAGTCGATTGCAGCCTTCGCCCGTCTGCTCTATAATGCCGGCAACCGCATCGAGATTGTGATGGCACCCGAGAAGTAACCATTAAACCCAAATGTTTATGACAATAATGAGTCGGGACTTCTTGATGAGTATCCTGGCTCATTATTGTTAAAACAAGCGATAGCAGATTTAACCCACATCATTCACTTAAAAAAACTGTCATTATGAAACCCTTACAAAATAGAATCCTGACATTCCTTGGCCTGTTGGCCATTGCCGGAGCATTGGTTTTCACTACCTCTTGTGGTCCGGAAAAGCACAAAATCGATGACAGCACGGTGTTGCCCTTCAAGGACAAGGCCGAACTCGACAGCTTACTTAAGCTCCCCATCCTGCCCGAGTATACCATCGAGGAATATTATACCAAGATCGATTTCGTGAATGGTGACGAACGGTTCGTTGTGTGCTGCAAGTTCGTGGAGGAAGTATCCCCAGCCGAGATCAAAAAAATCTTGGCTGAAGTCGATAGCAATCAATACGGAGGCTGGTACACATTCGATCTGGGACGGGAAAACAACATGAGGCTCTTCTTTGACCTCGACACCACGTTGACAGCCGACCATAAGAGACCCGATATCCTGGGTGACCGCCTCCACGTCGAAATTGAAATGCGGTGCAAGGATAAAGATACCTGGAAGGGATTTGAGGTCGTGTTCAGGAACGATCGTGCAGACTACAGTGTCGTCGTTAACCGCGACACACTCTCCAAACTGCTGGGTGTGGAGTTTCCCCCGCTGACCGAAACGGGCCGAAGCGACGAGAACATCTATTTTGAATTTGACACTATACCTTCCGAGGAGTTCTACCAAGCACTTGAGAATGCTCCTAATTGGAATGCCACCCATCACACCGATTACACTTTCTATGATTATGACTACGATGATGGGAATGTTTGGATTATGTCCGAACTCCTCAAGGGAGAAACACACTTCTCCTTCAGCCGACAGAAATCAATGGGACTGAGCAATAACGGCAACATCATTGACATACTGAAGAATGCATTCAGCAACATGAGATCGAAGGGTGAGTCTGAATAAACCCCCAATGCAATTTCAAAGCAACCGCTTGCCTGAACCATCCTAAGTGTTGGCGCATGATGCTACAATGCAGAATTGAGATTGTGAAGGAATCCGAGAAATAATCAGTTTTCATCAACCTGATATTTTTGATAGCCAAGGAGTCAATGGGATTCCTTGGCTATTTTTTTCGTTGATTGTGTAGTTTTCCAAGGCCATGGTGTGTCTAATGGATAAAAACGATTAAATTTGCAATGGATTATTAAAAACTGAATACACAATGGCTTATCTAGACATTAATAACGTGGTGAAGCGCTACGAGGGGCACACGGCCCTGGCTGGCGTTTCCATGCAGGTAGAGCAGGGGACCATATATGGCCTGTTGGGACCCAACGGCGCCGGTAAGAGCACCCTGATCCGCATCATCAACCGCATTCTTGCCGCCGATGAGGGAACGGTCACCCTCAACGGCAAGCAGATGACAGATGCCGACATTACCCACATCGGCTATCTGCCCGAGGAGCGCGGTTTGTACAAAAAAATGAAGGTGGGTGACCACATCGTCTATCTGGGTCGCCTCAAGGGCATGACTAAGGCCGATGCCGTGGCCTCGATGCACTGGTGGCTCGACCGTTTCAACCTCAAAGAGTGGGAGAACAAGAAAGTGGAGGAACTCTCTAAGGGTATGCAGCAGAAGGTGCAGTTCATCGGAACCGTCATCCACCGTCCGCCGCTGCTGATCTTCGACGAGCCATTCTCGGGCTTCGACCCAGTGAATGCCGAGCAGCTCAAGGTCGAAATACTCGCCCTGCGCGACCAGGGCAGCACCATCTTGTTCTCGACCCACAACATGTCGTCGGTCGAGGAGGTCTGCCAGCAAATCACTCTGTTGAATCATGCCCAGGTGGTGCTCACCGGCAGTGTTGACGAGGTGAAACAGCAGCACAAGAAGAACATTATTGCGGTGCAGACGCCCGACTCCATCGAAGCGAATCCCAACCTGTTTACCTTGCTGCCCCCCGACCCGGTCAAGAAAGGTGATACACGCATCAAGCTTGCCCAGGGTGTGCAAGTGCGCGATGCCATCAACTGGCTCAACGAGCATTACCGCCTGACTGGCTTCACCGAGGTGTTGCCCAGCATGAACGAGATTTTTATCGAGACCGTAAAATCAAAAAATATAGAGAACAATGAATAAGCTTCGCCTCATCATCGCCCGTGAATATATGTCGATTGTCGGGCGCAAGTCATTCATCTTCATGACCTTGGGCATGCCCCTGCTGTTTATCCTCATCATGGCCGTTCCCATCGGGTTGGCTTACCTTAACGACAAGGGCAGTGATACTCAGCAGATTGCCGTTATCGACGAGACGGGCCGCTATGCCGCGGCACTCAAGAGCGACGACATGTACAACTTTGTCGCCATCAAGGGTGACACCGTGGCCAACGCCCGCGAGTTTTATGACAAAGCCAATGGCAGTCTAGACGCCATCATCATCATTCCTCGCGATGTGGACAGCACCGGCGTGGTGGACATCTTCAGCGAGGGAACCATCACCCCTGCATTAGTGTCCAGCGTGCGTAATGTCCTGTCAGACACCATCGAGACCGCTCACCTCACAGCTATGGGCATTCCCAATATACAGGATATGGTTCAAAAGGCCCACGTTGATGTGGACGTGCGTTCCATCAAGTGGAGCGAGACTGGTGATGAGCAGGAGTCCTCGACCGCTGCCGCTATGGGACTGGGCTTGATGCTTTCGATATTCACCTACATGTTTGTGCTCCTGTATGGCGCGATGATCATGAACAGTGTTATTGAGGAAAAGACCAACCGCATCGTTGAGGTCGTCGTGAGCAGTTGCCGTCCCTTCCAGTTGATGTTGGGCAAAATCATTGGTGTAGGCCTTGTTGGCCTGACTCAGATGCTCATCTGGATTGTGTTGCTAGTGATTGTTGCCATGGTAGCCGGCAGTGCGTTTGGGATTGGCAATGTATCCCCCGACGCCGTATCGCCCGAGGCATTGGCTTCGGCAAAGGATATGGGAGCCATCGAGAGCATTGTGCGTGAGACACTCTCAATCAATTATACCCCCATCATTTTGGGCTTCATTCTCTACTTCATCGGAGGCTACCTGCTTTACAGCTCGCTGTTTGCAGGTCTGGGCTCGGCAGTTGACCAGGCCAGTGACTCTTCCCAATTTACCAGTCCCGTTATCTTGATCATGCTCATCGCCTTCTATGCCGGAATGGCCTGCATGGAGAATCCTTCAGGTCCCACTGCGGTGTGGTGCTCCATCATCCCGTTCACCTCGCCTGTGGTGATGATGATCAGGCTACCCTTTGGCGTACCTTTCTGGCAGCTGGCATTGAGCCTTGCGTTGCTCTTTGGCACCGCGCTTGCCATCACTTGGCTGGCCGCCCGCATCTACCGCCGCGGCATCCTGCACTATGGCAAGAAGGCCAGCTTCAAGGACCTCTTCAAGTGGATGAAGTAAATGAACGTCAATCATCTGGAATGTCTAGATCATCTAGAACCGATAATTACAAAACTATGAGAATCGTCATACAACGGGTGACCGAAGCTTCGGTCACCATCGACGGACAGCTGCACAGCACCATCGGCCACGGGCTGATGGTGCTGGTGGGTGTGCGTGAGGGAGACACCGAGGACGACATGCGCTGGCTGGCGCAGAAGACCGTGAACCTGCGCATCTTTGACGACGAGCAGGGCGTGATGAACCGTAGCATTATTGATGCCGGCGGTGAAGTGCTGGCTGTGAGCCAATTCACCCTCAACGCCTCGACCAAGAAGGGCAACCGCCCCAGTTACATCCACGCTGCAGGCCATGAATTGGCAGTACCGCTCTATGAGGCCTATTGCGACGAGGTTGCCCAATTGCTGGGCAAACCCACCAAAAGAGGTGTATTTGGTGCCGAGATGCAAGTTGCCCTCATCAACGATGGCCCGGTGACCATCATTATCGACAGCCGTCTCAAAGAGTAGCCTGTATTTTGTCTGCAGTTATGAGAACATTTTCTCAGTATCATTGAATAAAAACAGAAAATCGTGTTTTATTCTAAAAAATGATTATCTTTGCGGCAGATGATGAGAACCCCGCTCCATATCTGGATAATGATTTTGGCGCTTGTGAGTGTGCTCGCAGGCTGTGGGGGTGCGCCGCAATATGACCGGCAACTGGTGGCTGCCGACGAACTGATGCATGACAGGCCTGACAGTGCTCTTGCCATTCTTGAAAGCACCTCGAATGCCGAATTCATCGGCTCAGATGCCAATCGAGCCTATTATGACCTGCTCCTCACGCAGGCCCAATACATCAATTATTATCCTTTCAACAGCGACAGTGTCATCAACAGTGCCCTCGACTACTACCGTCACCACAAGGCCGAACAGGAGAAACTGGCACGAGCCTATCTCTATAAAGGGGCTGTCATGAATGAGTTGGGCTTCCCTGACAGTGCGATGCTGTACTACAAGCATGCCGAGGTTTCGGCCGCTGCCGATGACTACTTCAACCAGGGCTATGCCAAGATGTGTATGGGCAAACTTTACCACAACCATCACGCCTATGATGGCAGGGATATTGAGAAGCTCGAGCAAGCGCTGGACTGTTTCAGGCGCTGCAACGACTCCATCTATCAGGTCATCTGCCTCAAGCAGTTGGGCGCGTTCTGCCGTGTTACCGATCCGCAGAAGGCTCAAAGCTATCTTGATGAAGTCATGAAGCTTGCCACCTTATCCAACGATACCAGCACCATCATCACAACAGCCCACAGTCTGGCGCTGTTGCATTTTGCCAAACTGGAATACCGTGAGGCGTACAAACAGCTGCAGCGCATCAAATCGTTGAGGCTTGATGGACTAATGGACGAATGCTACACGACCTTTGCCGTTGTGTACGCTAAACTGGGTATGCCCGATTCGGCCATGTTCTTCCTGCAACATGCGTCTCAGGAAAAGGATGGTAACACCTCCTACCGCATCAACTATCTGGAAGCCTTGAGCAACATCGCCAAAGCACGCGGCGACTCAATCACCTACCTCAGATTGGAAAACGAGTGTTATGCCTTGAATGCGGCCGAAGTCGCTGATGCACACATTCTTAACATCATGTATGCCGAGAATGACTTTGACACCGAGCACAGTGCCCAGCTCAAGCGCGAACGTCAGCACCGCAACATGGTGTTTTATTCCATCATTGCCGCTATCATACTGGCATTGATGGCTTTAGCATTCTATCTCTACAGCAAGTCACACCGTTATGATAAACTCATCTTCGAACTCAAGGAACAGTCTCAGACCCAGATGAACGATCTGTCGGAGTTGCAGCAGAGCATCAACCAGATGCAGATTAACGACGTGCGGCTCAAGGGGTTCGTGTCTTCTCACATGGGCATGATGCGTGAGATGATAGAGGCTTGCTACCATGAGCCCAATAACCGCATCGCCGAGAACATGAAGCGCATCGTCAAGTTCCAGGACAGCAACAAGGACAATTGGGCTAAACTCTATGACTATATTGACATGGAGCATAACAACATCATGACTTATACACGCGAGCATTATCCACAACTCAACGAGCGGGATCTGTTGCTGCTGGCATTGTCATGCATGGGATTCTCCTATATCCAGACCGCCATCATCATGGGTTATTCCAATGCGACTAGTGTGAGCGTCATCAAGCAGCGTCTTGCCAAGAAGATGGGATTGCCGGGTTCCCTCAACGAGTATATTGAGAGCAAAGGTAAAGCCGGGAATTGAATGTGGCGGCAATTTACCCGTTGATGCGGGTCAAAAAGGGTGATAAATGAGCCGATGAAACATTGTATTAGGGATTATGTGTATAAATTATTGAAAAACAAGAAATTAAATATGTTGTGTATTACGAAAAAATTTGGTCAATTCAATTATTATATATAATTTTGCCATTGGAAATCTAAACATTATTGTACAAAATCTAAACATCAAGTAATTATGAAACGTTTTTTGTTTATCACAATATTAGCAGCCATCTGTGGGCTTTCTGCGGTGGCTCAAGACAAGTCGGTAGTTACTCATCAGACAACAGGCGGACGCGATCGCTATGATGTGTTCGACAATCTGACAATTACGCCACAGTTGGAGTATAATACCGATGAAAAGGAGATTTACGTTACCTGCGGTGACGGTATTTGCTATGATGTGGTTGTTGCAACCCAGCAAGGTCAACAACCAGTGTTCATGACCACGGTGTGTGGTCCCTACGACTCGTTCAATGTTGCCATGTTGGCGTCAGGTAAGTACACCATTACATTAACGTCAGGCAGCGTTCAGAAGATATGGGTATTTGACCCCGCTACGGGTTTTGAAATATCAAATACGTCCGATGGAATGGGCACTGGAACCTTCCAACCGTCCACTTCAACGACCGAAATCGGACGACACGAATTAAAGTGAAGAATGTTTAGATTTTATAATAATTAGTAATCCTTAGATTTTAATCGAGAAACACACATCATCATCCAAATAACTACCTGCCACTTTATCCACGGCAGGTAGTTGTTTATTTATGGGGTGGTGCTGTTGCCGGTAATCGGTGCAGTAATGCGGTGATGGCATTGATGGATTTCAGTTGCCTTTTTTTGCAAGAATTCACATTCCTTATCACAGCTATATGAAAAATAATCGTTACTTTTGCAAGTTGTAGTAGATAGCGCTACAGCTTAACTTGTCTTTGATTCAATGATAAACCTGAGTGTAAATGTCAATAAGATAGCCACCTTGCGCAATGCACGAGGCGGCAATACACCTGATGTTCAGCAAGTGGCGATGGATTGCGAGCGCTTTGGTGCCAATGGCATCACCGTTCATCCCCGTCCTGATGAGCGTCACATCCGTCGCAGTGATGTGTATGCCCTGCGGCCTCTGGTTCGCACGGAATTCAATATCGAGGGTTACCCGAGTGAGCAATTTATGGATCTGGTCTTGTCGGTGCGCCCCACGCAGGTCACTCTGGTCCCCGATGCTCCCAATGTGCTCACTTCCTCGGCTGGTTGGGACGTGATTCCCAACATGGACTTCCTCACAGGCATTGTTGACCGCTTGAAGGAGGCGGGCATACGCACCAGCATCTTTGTGGGTACCGACTTGGAGAACATCCGTGCTGCAGCATGCACCGGTGCCGACCGCGTGGAACTGTACACTGGCCCGTTTGCCGAGGATTATGACGCTGATCCAGAGGCAGCTGTGGCACCATTTACCGCCGCTGCCCAAATGGCTCACAGCGTGGGCTTGGGACTCAATGCAGGTCATGACCTGAACTTGCACAACTTGAAGTTTTTCCAGCAGCATGTGCCGCACTTGATGGAAGTTTCGATCGGTCACGCGTTGATAGCCGACGCGCTCTACCTGGGTCTTGAAGCCACTATCAAGGCTTACAAGAACTGCTTGAAATAAAAAGTGAGTTTTCACGTTAATATAAAGAGAACAAAAATTGAACAAATAACCAAACACGACGAATCAACATGTCAATTCTCAACATGATTCTTGCCCAAGCGGCGCCTGTCGACACAATGATACAGGAGGCCGCCGACACCCTGCAGCAGGCCATTGACAGTGCCGCTCAGGTTGTTACCGACAGTGCTGCCGCTATGGCAGCTGCCACCGCTCCCGAAGTTGCCGAACCCGTTGTCAAGGAACTGTCAGTCTGGAACCTTACCATGGCTGGCGGCTGGCTCATGATTCCGCTGGCATTGCTGGCCATCGTGAGCATCTACATTTTCTTTGAACGTTTCTTTGCCATCAACCGCGCTAATCGTCAGGACCGTTCCTTCATGGAGCGCATCAAGGAATATATCCATCGCGGTGAGGTGGATCAGGCACTCAAGTTGTGTCAGGACACCAACACTCCCTATTCCCGCATGATTGAGAAGGGTGTGACCCGCATCGGTCGCCCCATGAACGATGTGCTGGTTGCCATCGAAAACGTGGGTAACATGGAGGTCGCCAAGCTTGAGAAGGGCTTTAACTGGCTTGCCACGACGGCGGCAGGCGCTCCCATGATTGGTTTCTTGGGAACAGTGACTGGTATGGTACAGGCGTTCTTCCAGCTCGCCAGTGCCGGCAACAACAGCAATGTGACCATCCTGGCCAGCGGTATTTATCAGGCACTGGTAACCACTGTTGCCGGTCTTATCGTGGGTATTATCGCCCTGTTTGCCTACAACTACTTGACCTCTCGTGTCAACAAGGTGATGAACAAGCTCGAGGGCAAGACAATGGAATTTATGGACCTGCTCAATGAGCCGGCCAAGTAATAACCGATTCACTTTTTGCGCTATATGGCACTTAAGAGACAACACAATACCCTGTCGATGTTCAGCATGGCCTCGATGACCGATGTCATCTTCCTGCTGCTCATCTTCTTCATGGTCACATCGACGTTTGTCTTCCCCTCGGCGCTCGAAGTGAACCTGCCCCAGAGCAGCGAACAGACTGCTATCAAGCCATCGACACGCATCTATGTTGACAAGGAACTCAACATGTATGCCACACAGACGAGCGAGACTGGCGAGAGTGATCTCTTGCCCATCGCTCCCGAGCAGCTTGAAGGCTTCATGCAGGCGCTCAAGGCAGGCAACCCCAACGAGTTTGTCGCCGTCTATGCTGACGAGGAGGTGAACTACGGCAAGATTGTCGAGATTCTGGACAAGGGCTCTAAGCAAGGCGTGAAAATCGTCCTTGCCACCAAGCCCAGTGAGGCCTCCTTTGCTCCCGCTCAGGAAAATGTTTCTGAGCCTGTACCCGCCGACATCAACCCATAATGCATCACCACGATGGAAGAAGATCGCCGCAAAAATAGCCTTTGGGCCTTATTGCTCACCCTGCTCATCTCGGTGGGTACGCTGGCGTTGTTGCTGAGTGTCACACTCCGCTACGAAGCACCCGATACGCCCGACTTGACGCAGCTGGCACAGGATTCCATCTTGTTTGGCGGTGACTATGTGATGCTGGGCAACACATTGGATAATGTGCAAAACGACCTGATGGACCAGGACTCGGCTGACCCCAATGCTTCTCCCGAGGAAGGTGAGGACCCTGACATTGATGCCGATGACATGGAGGATGCCGGAGAGGCCAATCAAAAGACACCGCCACTGGTCACCCAAAAGACCGAATCGCCTCACAAGGTGAAAGAGCAACCCAAGGAAACTGAGCCCAAGAAGCCTGGTCCCACCAAGCAGAACGACAAGACTGTCGAAAAGCCAAAGGCCAAGGATAAAAAGGCTGAGGCTCAAGAGACGAAATCCAAGACTACCAGCCCGTCTAAGACCACTACCAGTAGTGCTACCGACAACAGGGTGAAGAACGCCTTCGGCAGTGGCTCAGGAAAGGGTGGTGGACAGCAAGGCTCGGCTAGTGGAAACTCCAACCAGGGTGTGCTGGCCGGCAAGCCCGGCATCAGCGGACTGGTGGGTTATACCCTTGACTATTGGGCAAAACCTGTACCCAACAGCAAGTGGTCGGGTCGTGTGGTTGTGCGCGTTACTGTTAATCCCCGTGGACAGGTCATCAAGGCCAATGCTGTGAGTGCTACGGGTGACCTTGCATCTCATCCCGAGGTGCGCCGAGCCTGTGAGCAAGCCGCTCTCAAGTCCAGTTTCTCGGTGCCCAAGAACACCATGACCGAGGGCATCGGCACCGTGACCTATATCTGGCATTGACCTCTGCGCTCATCTCTCAAATTCTATAGCCGCCCCTATTGTACTGACATTAGGGGCGGTTTTATTGATACTTTCACAAGAATGGCTGAAAAATTTTGCGCAAACAACTCTTTTCAGTTATCTTTGTTCACTCCAGAACAAAGAGACTCAAGACCCATGAACATATTAAAAAAACAGACCAAGCAAGAAACCATCATCTACACTATCGTGTGGATTGTCTTGTTCCTGTCGCCGTTGGTGAGTTTTATTTTCAATCTTGAAGACACATCGATGGATTCAGAGTGGGTGAAGCACTCGCTGTTCGACTCCTGGGTGACCTTGTTATCGTTTCTCGTTGTTTTCTTGATTCACAACTATGTGTTAGCCCCCATTATTGTGAAGCACAAGCGTGTGAAGGCCTATCTCATTGCCTGTGTGGTTTTAATCGGCGTTTTCCAACTGGCCCAATGTGCTCACAGGCCCAATGGGCAGCCACTCATATCGGCTACCGACATGAGAGTGCCTCCGCCACGTCCCCCAAAAGGAACGCCCCCTGTTGACAAGCATGACCTGTCAATGTTCATTATAGTGGTCATGATGATAGGTGCCAACCTGGGTGTGAAGGCCTATTTCCAGAGCGAGGAGGAAAAGAAGTACCTGGCCAAGCTCAAGGAGCAGAGCCTCAAGCAGGAACTGGACTACCTGCGCTACCAGATCAACCCACACTTCATCATGAACACGCTCAACAACATCCATGCCCTGGTCGATATCGATCCCGAGCTGGCCAAGGACAGCATCGTGGACATGTCGCGCATGATGCGCTACTTGCTCTATGAGAGCGATAGACACTGCGTGTCGCTTACCAATGCCATCATCTTCCTCAAGAAGTACCTCAATCTGATGAAGTTGCGTTACATGGATGCCGTGAACATCAACCTCGACGTGCCATCGTCGTGCAGCGAGGACGTGGCGCTCGTGCCCCTGGTGTTCATCCCCTTTGTCGAGAATGCCTTCAAGCATGGTGTGGGCATCGGCAAACCATCTACCATTGACATTGATATCAAGCACAAGGACGGCCGACTCTTGTTCCATTGCCACAACACCAAGAGCGGCGCCAAACATGAATATGGCGGCGTGGGATTGAACAATGTAACCAAGCGCTTGGAACTCATCTACGGCAGTGACTACAACCTCGACATCCGCGACGAGGCTGACAGCTATGATGTGCGGCTCGACCTGCCCGCCAAGTGTCCCGAAGACTTCAAGCCACGCACGGCCTCAGACAATAAAAACGACTAATATCCTCTACCCGACAATGATTAAGTGTATTGCTATCGACGATGAACCTCTAGCGCTCAAGAAGCTGGTAACCTATATCAAGAAGATTCCATATCTTGAGCTTGTGGCCCAATGCCGCAGTGCCATCGAAGCACAACAGGTGATTGAAACCCATGAGGTCGAGGCCTTATTCCTCGATATTAACATGCCCGACTTGAACGGCTTGGACTTTGCCAAGTCGCTGCAAAACCACAGTAAGGGTCCTGTGATGGTGTTTACCACCGCTTACAACGAATATGCCGTCGAGGGCTATAAGGCCAATGCCGTGGGCTACCTGCTGAAGCCTTATAGTTTTGACGAGTTTGAAGAAGCTGCCCAGAAAGTGAAAGAAATCGTTGAAATCAGGCAGCAGGCAATGACCGAAGTGACTACGCAGAGTGGAGACGATGGCGTGATTTATGTCAAGAGCGACTACAAGATTGTTCGTATCGACATCAAGCGCATCACCTACATTGAAGCGATGAGCGAGTATCTGAGAATCACATGCGACGACAAGGATCGGCCTGTCATCGTGTTGCTGAGCATGAAGAGGGTCGAGGAACACCTGCCAGGCAACATGTTCATGCGCATTCACCGCTCATTCATCATCAATTTGGAGAAAATCGTCGAAATCAAGAAAAACCATGTGGTGCTTGAGGGCGACGTGTCGTTACCTATCGGAGAGAATTACAAGGATGCTTTCATGAATTATCTCAACACCAAAATGTTGACCAAATAAAGGATTCCTGCCTGCCTGTAATGTCAGACAGGCCACGATATTTTATTTATTTTTCTCATAGCTTTTCCAGGGTGGCCCGCGCGAGATGCGTCAGTCACCCGTTCTGTTTTTTTCAATTTATTGTCATGTCGTTGGCTGTTAGTAAGTTTTTTTGTAATTTTGCACGTTTTTAAGCGATTATAATTCTTATTCAAGACTATGAATATTTCCTATAAATGGCTCAAACGCTATATTGACACCGACCTGACACCCGAGAAGGTGGCCGAGGCATTGACCTCGCTGGGTCTGGAAGTGGGAGCAGTAGAACAAGTTGAAACCATTAAGGGCGGATTGCGCGGATTGGTCGTGGGACAGGTGATGACCTGTGTCGACCACCCCAACAGCGACCACCTGCACATCACCACTGTGGACTTGGGCGACGGAAATGCCCCAGTTCAGATTGTTTGCGGCGCTCCCAACGTCGCTGCAGGTCAAAAAGTTATTGTCGCTACTTTGGGCACGAAGCTCTATGACGGCGACAAGGAATTCACCATCAAGCGCAGCAAGATGCGTGGCGAGGAATCGCTGGGCATGATTTGTGCCGAGGATGAGATTGGCATCGGCGTGAGCCATGACGGTATCATCGTCCTGCCCGAGGACGCTGTGGTAGGCACTCCTGCCGCTGACTATTACGGCATCGAGAACGATTATCTGATTGAGGTGGACCTCACCCCCAACCGCATCGACGGTGGCTCGCACTACGGTGTTGCCCGTGATTTGGCTGCATGGATGAAGCGCCATGGCATGGAGACAAACCTGCACCGTCCCAGTGTTGAGGAATTTGCTGTTGACCGCAAGGACGGCGGAATCCCCGTGACCGTCGAGAACGCCGAAGCCTGTCCCCGCTATGCCGGTCTGACCGTGCGTGGCGTCAAGGTGCAGGAGAGTCCCAAGTGGCTCAAGGACCTGTTGCTCTCTGTGGGCCAACGTCCCATCAACAACATCGTTGACATCACTAACTACATACTTTTGGGAACCGGTCAACCCATGCACAGCTTTGACCTGAGTAAGGTCAAGGGTGACCGCATCGTGGTCAAGACCGTTCCTGCTGGCACCAAGTTTGTCACCCTCGACGGTGTGGAGCGCACGCTCAGTGATCGTGACTTGATGATTTGCAACGCCGTGGAGCCCATGTGCATCGGTGGCGTGTATGGTGGTCTGGATTCGGGTGTTACCGAGGCAACTACTGATGTCTTCCTGGAGTCGGCCTACTTCCATCCCACGTGGATTCGCAAGACGGCTCGCCGCTTTGGCCTGAATACCGATGCCTCCTTCCGCTTTGAGCGTGGCATCGACCCCAACAGCGTCATCTATAACTTGAAACTTGCCGCCATGTTGGTCAAGGAATTGGCCGGTGGTGAGATTTGCGGCGATATCATCGACGTGAAGGCGCATGACTTCCCCGGATTCCCTGTTGAGCTGCGCTATGACTATGTGACGGGACTTATCGGAAAGGATATCCCCCACAATGAAATCCGCGACATCGTCAGGAGCCTGGAGATGGAAATCTCTGCCGAGGATGATGAGAAACTGCAACTCGTCGTGCCCGCTTACCGTGTTGATGTGCAACGTCCATGTGACGTGGTCGAGGATATCTTGCGCGTCTATGGCTACAACAACATTGAGTTCACCAGTGAAGTACACAGCAACCTGTCCAACAAAACCGACGTGGACTTCCGTGACGACATGCAGGAAACTGTGAGCAACCAACTCACCAGTGTGGGCTATCATGAAATCATGAACAATTCGCTCACGGTGGGCGCTTACTACGAAGGTCTGTCGACTTATCCTGCTGACCTTTGTGTGCGCATTATGAATCCCTTGAGCAGTGACCTGAACGTCATGCGCCAGACCCTGCTGTTCGGCGGCTTGGAGAGCATTGCCCGCAACATCAACCACAAGAATCCCAATCTGCGTCTGTACGAGTTCGGCAATGTCTATAGCCATGACGCCAACATCAGTCAGGACGAGAAAGCCCTTGCTCCCTATAGCGAGAGCACACAGATGGCAATGTGGCTCACCGGTAACAACCACGACGAGTCGTGGGCCGATAAAGTGAGGCCGTTAAGCGTCTATGACCTCAAGGCCGACCTGGAGAATGTGCTGGTCAACATGGGCCTCAACTTGCGCGACCTGGTCGTTGAGCAGTGCGAGGACGAGACTGTCAATCCCGCTCTGCGCTACAGCAACCGCGGTGGCAAGGTTGTAGCCATTATGGGTGTTGTTGACGAGGCGTTGGCCAAGAAGTTTGACGTGGACCAGCCTGTCTATTACGCACAGATTAACTGGAATTTCGCTTGCAAACTGGCGATGAAGAAGGATATCAAGTACGCCGACCTGCCCAAGACGTTGCCCCTGCGCCGCGACCTGGCACTGCTGGTGGACACCAAGGTGACCTACGACGACATCCGCCGCGTGGTGGAGAGCACCGAGAAGAAACTGTTGAAGTCGATGACCTTGTTCGACGTTTACGAGAGCAAGAAACTCGAGGCTGGTAAGAAATCCTATGCCATCAGCATGATTCTGCAAGACAACGAGAAAACCCTCAATGATAAGCAGATAGATGCTATCATGGGCAAAATTATCAAGAATCTGGAGACCCAATTGGGTGCCAAACTCAGATAACAGGTATCAGATAGACTGAAAACTTTAATATTTTTAACTACATAAAAACAATGGGAAGAGCTTTTGAATACCGCAAAGCAAGAAAGATGAAACGTTGGGGCAGCATGTCCCGCACGTTTACCAGAATCGGTAAGGAAATCACCATCGCTGTCAAGGCTGGTGGCCCCGATCCTGAAGGCAACTCGCGCCTGCGCGCCCTCATCGCCAACGCCAAGACGGCCAACATGCCCAAGGAGAACATTGAGCGTGCCATCAAGCGTGCCAGTGAGAAGGATGCCGGAGATTACAAGGAGGTTATCTATGAGGGATTCGGTCCTCACGGCATCGCCATTTTGGTCGAGACCGCTACCGACAATACCACTCGCACCGTGGCCAACCTGCGCAACTACTTCAACAAGAAGGGCGGCAGTCTGGGTAATTCGGGCAGTGTGGCCTTCATGTTCAGTCACAAGTGCTACTTCCATGTAGCTCCCAAGGACGGCATCGATCCTGATGAGCTCGAACTCGAACTTATCGACTGTGGCGCCGAGGAGTTTGCCATCGACGAGGAGGAAATGCTCGTGTCTGGTGACTTTGCCTCCAATGGTGACATCATGAAGTATCTCGAGGACAACGGCTTTGAGATTAAGAGCAGTGAGTTTGTTTATGAACCCGCTGATTACAAGGATGTGAACGAGGCCGAGCGTGCCGATGTCGAGACTCTCATCGAGGCCCTCGAGGAGGATGATGACGTGCAGAACGTCTTCACCACCATGGCCGAAGGCGGCGACGAGGAGTAACCTCCTCTTGCTTCAACCCGCTACACTGGCGGCCTCATGAACTGATGAGGTCGCCAGTCTTTTCGTGATCAGATGCAGGTAGTTCTATATTTTGTCATGTCACTATTGGAATGGTGCTGGCGGGGTGCAGATCCTAATACATTGACAAAGCTATTCCTGTAATCCAAAAAATCATTAACTTTGCGGTCGCAATGTTGATTCGCTATCCAATGCCTATTCAAGAACAATGAGGGATATCCAGCTAGATAATTACCGCGCCCTGGCCATGTTGTACGTCATCTTTCTCCACACATGCTTTTGGATGGGTGACATGCCAGAGCCCTACCTGTCTTTCGTTTTGATTTCCATGGCCATGGTATTTTTCATTTCGGGAGCCTCGATATCGCTCGGATCATCACGCCGCAGTCTGATGTCAGCCATCGTCAGCAGGCTTAAACGGGTGGTGATTCCGTTCTATATTTATGCCGTGGTTATCATTCTCCTCAGCGTTCTGGCGTCACTGCTGATAGGCGATACAACGCGTTTTGGTGTGCGTCCGTTCCATCTCACTGATTATAGTTGGCGTGATGTGGATAGCATCCTGTTGTGTCAGGATGTGCCCAAGATTCCCAACAATGCCCATCTGTGGTTCATTGCCCCTTACCTGATTCTGACCAGCACTTTCCCGCTGCAGCGACGGCTGATTGATAAATGCCCCCGCCCTGTGTATATGGCTGCCTGCATTGCCTTGTTTCTGTTGGCGCAGGCATTTACCCAGAGTGAACTGTTGCGAGAACTGCTGTGCTATAACATCTTTGTAGTAGCCGGATACCTCTACTATCGACACGATAAGGAGATTGTGACGGCTGTGGTGGGACTGACTGCTGGAGCTGCCATTCTGGGATATGTACTGTTGGGCGGTCACTTCAGTCCCATGCAGGATCACAAATTCCCTCCTGACTGGATTTTCGCCTTCTATGGATTGTTTGCCGTGTGCATGCTTTCGCTGGTGTTCAGGCGGGTGACAATTCCATCCAACCGTTTCCTGCGGCTGTGGAATACTCGCGGTTACACCATTTATTTGTACCAGGGTCTGGCATTTATTCTTGTAGCTGTCATCCGGCAGTACACCTACGGCCGCATTCCTAACATGGGGTTATGGTTAGTGGCTGATTTCATCATGGTCGTCTTGCTGTCGACCGTGCTCTCGTTGGTGGCCTATCCGCTGGAGCGCTGGATCATGAAATTTTTCAGGAGCTAATTCCACTCCAAGCACCTGACAAAATCCCCCTACACCCCTACATCTCTACACTCATACACTCATACACCTTTACACTTATCCCCCTACACCTATCCACAAAAATCAATAGGCGATTTCCAACAGTCGCTCATCGGTGTTGTTGAGCGTAGTGTAACCCTCGGCAATGGTGAGAGTTCCATCCACATCGATGGCTTTGCCCGTGGGGGCGCAACTGTAGAGGTAGCCTCCACTGATGGAGCAGTCCAAATCACATTTCACACCCTTGGGGGCAACGCTCGCCTGCTTGCCTGTTACCACGACATTGAGTGTGCCGCCCTTGAATTGCAATGATTGGGCGACGTTAATTCCCTTAGCATCATCGCCGGTGCCCAGAATGTTGAGTGTGCCGCCTGTCATGGTCATATCATAGTCGGCCTTGACTCCAGCTGCACCTGTCGAGACGTTGTCGCCCAATGAATCGGTCTCCCACTTGGACGTGCCCGTGTTGATGATGGTCGTGCGTCCGCCAGTGATATAAACCAGGCTGTCGCAGTTGATGCCTTTGGCACCATTGGCAGCAATTTCCATATTGATGACACCGCCCTTGATGTGGACGTAGTCCTTGGCCTTGATACCGTGGCCGCTGGTGCTGTTGAGGTAAAGCTGGCAACCGGGGCGCACAAAGATGTAATCGTCGCTTGCCATGCAGTGCTTGCCTGTGCTGTAGATGTCGAGTCGGCCCTTGCCGCTGACCAGAATTTGTCCCTCGCTGAAGAGTGCCGCCTTCTGGTCCTCGCCTTCGACCATGGCATATTCATTGCCGTCACGCAGCGTGTTGACGGTGCCTTGGTTGAGGACAAGATACAACGACTTGCCGCACTGGTTGTTGATGGCTGCACCGTTGGGGTTGGTGATGTCTGCTCCGTTGAGTTGCAGCTGGAACTTCCTGTCGCTGTAGAACTTGATGGAACCGTCGCTTGTAGTGCCGGTCACGATGTAGCGCACATGCTTGGCGGTGCTGGTGATGGTGACATGGGCACCCTCGATGCTCGCGATGACGGTACTTGGGGTACCGGTCACGATGGCGCTATCGCCGTCAAAGGTAATCCTCACGGTTGTGGCCCACGACGTGTTCTCCACATAGTCGCCATAGTCGGGTTCGTCTTCATCGTCCTGAATGGTTTCGCTGCCTTCGTCCAGCTCTGTGAAGTCCAGCGAGATATCTTTCGGCGTGATGGGTTCTTCCACCACACCGCCCATGATGATATCGATCAATGCGTTCACATCGCTGATGTTGATCTCGGCATCCTTGTTGATATCTCCAGCCATGTTGCCCTCTCCACTCAGGATGATGTCAATCAATGCGTTCACGTCGCTGATGTTCACTTCGCTGTCACCGTTCACGTCGCCGGTGATTGCACCGGCTGTCAGCGTAGCGGTGGTAACAAACAACGCAAATAATATATTTCTCATAACTATTGTGTTGATTAATAGGCTATTATTATCAGTTTAGGGCCGGTGTCATAGGTCTTGTGGCCTGTGGAAACCTTCATCGTTCCTCCCACTTCAAGCGGGTCGCTGCGGCGGCTGTAGCTATAGAAATAGCCTCCCGAAAGGTTGAAATTACCGTCCACCTTCACGCCTTTGGGCTTCTTGATTTCTTTTGTACCGATGGCGACAGCCTGCAATGAGCCGCCTTGAATGAACACGTCCTGTTTGGCATTCAATCCCTTGCCGCCGTCGCCTGTTGCCTTGAGTTTAATGATGCCGGCATTGACAGTGAGCAGCGTGTCACAGACCAGTGCGGCGCATGCCGTGGTGTCGGCTTCGCCATCCTCGGTAGCGCCGAAACGCGGTTCTCCGTGGTTGATGGCGATGATGCGGCCGCCATTGACGGTCATGGGGCCCTCGCTGCGGATTCCCTTGGCACCCAATCCGTTGGTCTCCACATTGATGACACCACCGTCAACGATGATGCCGTCATTGGCGCGCAAGCCGTCAAGCGCTTCGCTATAGACATTGATTTTGACACCTGGACGGATGCGGATGTAGTCGTCGCTGCGGATACCTCCGCGTCCCTCGGCAAAAACGTCGAGCCTGCCCTTGCCGCTGAAGATGATCTGGCCCTCGCTGAAGAGTGCCGCCTTCTGGTCCTCTTCATCAACCATCGTGTAGGTTGCGCCGTCACGCAACTGATTGACCGTGCCGTCAGCGAGCACTACATACATCGACTTGCCGCCCTGATTGTTGATTGCGGCGCCATGTGGATTGGTGATGCTGGCGCCATCGAGCAAGACCTGGAATCGCTTGTCGCCGTAGAACTTCAATGAACCGTCGGTCGTCTGTCCGCTGACGACGAACTTCACCGGTCCTGAGATGTTCACGACTGTGATGTGGTCACCATCGGTCTGCACGTTCACACCCGGCACGGTTCCAGTCACTTGGGGGGTCTCGTCGCCAAAGTTGATGTGGATGACCTTGTTCCACGGGCTGTTCTCCACGTAGTCGTTATAGGCCGAGTCGTTCTCGTCGGTGATAGGGACATCGGGCTGCTCGGTAAACTCGGTGTAGTCCAATTCTATTTCAATAGGCTGCACCTGGTATTGGGCGAGGATGTCGTCCATGTCGGTATCGTCGTTGATGCAGGATACCAGTCCGGCACCCGTCAACACCGCCATCAGGATATAACAGATTTTTCTCATCTCGCTCTTCTTTTTTCTAGAATTTATAGGTATATCCCAGACCCAGCATGTGAATGTCAGACTCATCGTCACTGCCGTGGCTGTTGACGGTCTGGTAACGGTAGAACAGCTTGAACTCGTGGGTCTTGTTGAATGTGCGCTCGACGCCGACGATGACACGCGTCTTGTCGAGCCTGTTCGTGGTATGGAACTCCACGCTGGCAAACGGGTCGAACTTCGATGCGGGGATGTTCCACTCGACTTGGAATCGGCTGCGCAGCACATGCTTGCCCTTGCTGCGCACCTCATGGTCTTCCCATTCTCCCTCGTCAAAGTCAAAGTTGTCGATGGTCTTGACCGGGCGGTAGGTGTATTGCCAGCGCCCGCGCAGGCTCAGTTCCACGCGCTGAATTTTCCAGCTGCCCGTCAGTGACAGGTTGAAGCGATGCCGCACTCCCCAATAACTCGGACGCCAGTTATTGTAACTCACGCCATCGTCCTGATAGGTGATTTTCTCGGGATTGTTATCCACAAGCAGGTCGTAGCTGGCGCCTGCCTTGAGCCACGGCAGCATCTTATAGCTGATCCCTGCGCCCACACTCACGCGGTCGGCGGTGCGGAAGTTGTTGCGTGAGCGGAATTCCGTCCCGAAATCCACGTTAAGGCCCTTTTTGATTTTGTGCGAGGCTTCTACACTGACCACAAGCCCGGCATCGTCGGCATGCGACAATGTCGGGGTGAATGCGGCACACAGGAGCAGTGCAAGAATCGCTAGTTGTTTGGTTTTACATCTTCCCATTCGTATTTGGGTATTTTTAACGTGTTATTGACGTGACTGCCGCCACCGCCATCGTTCTCGTATTCAATTTTCAGCACGGCCGTGTCTTTGAGGAAGTCTATCGAGCCGACATTTACCTTGGTGATGTTCAGGCCGGTGCGCTTGTGCAGGTCCTCCAGCAGCTCCTCGCGCCGCTCAGGCGCGATCAGGTCGATGCGGTCATACAGCACCAGTTTGCTGGCAAGGTTGGCCCGCAGCACAAAGGTCTCAAACCCCCAGATGAGGAGGGCGATAGCCACATTGGGCAACAGCAGTTCGACAACGCTCAGCGAGTCGGCCAGCGCATTGATGACCGAGAGGCTGATGACGCCGAACATATAGGACATCTCGCGCACGGGTATCGTCTCGGTGCGGTAGCGCAGCACACCGAAGATGGCGAACAGTCCCAGCGCAAAGCCGATTTTGACCTTCACACTCCCCAACAGGTAAATCAGGAAGAAGATGCTCACGCTCAGCAGCACCAGGGTGAAGAAATAGTCGCGCCTGTGTGTCTTTCGGTAATATAAGCCATAGACGATGATAAATAACACCGTAAGGAAGAAACCGAAGCGGATCATCATCTCGGTTACTCCTTCTGGGTCGAACCACCTGAGGCTGTTGGCAGCACTGCTGATGGTCTCTTGAACGGTTTCGGTTCCGTTTTCCAGGGCTGATAAATCTTGTAATAATCTCATGATTCAGTTATTTCAGTTGTCAGTTTTCTGTTGACAGGAGACGATCGACGAGCCGAAGGCGTTCCTTGAAGTTGTTGCGCTTCAACGACGGATTGGTCAATGCCGACCCGATGCAGTACTTGCTGAAGCCGCATGGCTTGATGCGCAGTTCGCGCAGCATACCCAAGATGGGCGACGGCTGCAGGCCGTCACGTTTCAGTTCGATGATGACGAGTCCCGTGAGGTCGGCGCGGTTGTCGTTCTTGAGGTGATGGAACTTCAGGTCCATGTCGATGGTCAACCTCTCGGTCTTGGCTTTATTGACCAGCGTGATGCGACTGAAGTTGTTCTCCAAGTGTTCGGTCAGCACAGTGGGGTCATAGCGCAGGTGCTTGCGCAGGAACTCATCGTAACCCTTGAACAGGTCGTCCTGGCGTAGGAAGCGGATGCCGTGGTCGGGGTTCCTGGGGTCGAATCCTGCCATGTCCACGCGTTTCTTCTTGGTGCGCCCGTGATTGTTCTTGGTTTTCACCTCCAGGAAGTTCAGACCCGAGTCCACGTAGGAGCGTATGCGCAGCTTCTGGCGCCCGGCATGCCCGTTCTGGTGAACGATATACATGTTGCACTCGGGCGTGTCAAAGTAGGCGGTGTAATAGGCGGCGACGCGCACGCCGTCGATGTCCTGAATGCGATAGTCATTGTTGGCAAGCATCAACAGTGACTTGAGCCGGTGGACCGTCGTGACAAACTTGGTGTCGGTGCGGTTCATCAGCTTGATGCCGCTCATCTCGTCCAGCGAGATGGGCTCATATTTCGTGATGATGCTTTCCATTTCGGGATGCAAATATAGGCACTAATTATCGCAAATGAGCCAACTTGGTGTGATAATGTGGCTTGTTTTCAACAAATTCGCTCAATTTTTAAATGAAATCTGGCGACACAGAACTCACTGGGACGCTGCAGGGGCGCAGGGCCTGTCAAGATTATTTAAGCCATATTGATGATTTTGTTTGATTTCTCGGCCGTGAGGCCGATCAAAAAAACACAGGCGAATGCTGACACAGCTCGGGGCGGGACTGGTCAGTTGATGGGGGCCATATCAAAGCCCAGGCGCACGCCGTCGAACTGCTTGCTCAGGTCGCCCACGGTCTGCAGCGACGAGTTGCCGCTGACGGCAGCGATGGCCTGCAGCACCTTCAGCAGGTTTTTGCTCTCAAAGGTGAATGCCAGGCCGCGCGTCGTGCGCGTGACAAACATGTTACAGCTGAACAGCATCGTTTTCAACTTGATGGTGGCTGTCGACGGGTCGTAGGTGTAGGTGCCGCTCAAGGGGATGCCCTTGACGTAGGCCTGGAATTGATGTTCTTGGGTGAACTGGAACTGCGTGTTCTGTGAGCTGATGCCCAGGGTGTTGTAGACGGGCAGCAGTTTCTCTTTGCAGGTCTCGGCAGCAACGGCGCCACCGGCCTTGGCCAGCAGGTTCTCGCTAGTGAAGGCGCAGCCCGGCCCGTTATAGTACCATCCGCCATAGAGCTCGTTCTCGTTAACCTTGACGCTGCCGATGACAAGCCCCAGCAGGCCATCGACGGTGTTGGTGCCCATATTGCCTAGTACGCCGCCCAACACGCCACCCAGGATGTCACCCAGGTTGCCGTTGCCTGACTCGCCGCCTGTCCCGTTACCCATGCCGCCCAGCATCGAGCAGCCCGATCCCAGCAGCAGCAAAGCTGCAAGCACTGTCGTGTAAATCTTCTTTCTCATCTTCGTTTGCGGGTTTGATGGTGTGAATTACAAAAAAACGGTTTCTGATTGCCGCAAATATAAGACTTTTGTGCGAGACAACAACCCTAATTCACGTTTTTTTCGATCAAACGGCATGATGTTCCGGACCAAATTCCCTGAATTGGTTGTCTTGAGTCGCCAATCGAAAAATTGTGGGACGAAAAAAACCGCTGGCGACCTGGTTGCAGATGCCAGGTTTTTTTGTATCTTTGCAAGTTAAAGCTAAAATCCACTGACAACGATGGCAAAACCGATACTCACCCAAGAACAGACTCAGACGCAACGGCTGGCGCTGGAGCAGCAACGCATGTTGGGCATGATGCTCGAGAAGAATGATGCCGAGATGGCCGAATTCATCGACAACAAAGTCAATGAGATTCAGGCCCTCGAGAAGAAGACCGACGAGAACGACGACCCCGCCGATGGCGGCGACCAGGGCCGGCTGCGCGATCGTGACGACCGTCCGCTGAACGATGACCCCGGCAGCGACTCCAGCGGTGATGACGACGCTGTGGCGTGGTACCGCTTCTTTGCCAACAACCGCAGCCGTGACGATGAATACTATGCCCCGACCGCCGTCAGTGAGAAGACGCTGCAGGAATCCCTCATGGATCAGCTTGGTGAGATGGAGCTGGACGAGACGCAGCTGCTGATTGCCCGCGCCATCATCGGCAACCTGGAGGACGACGGCTACCTGCGTCGCACGACAGGCGAGATTGCTGACGACGTTACCTTTAACGACGGATGCATGGTGGACAGCCGCCAGGTGGACCAGGTGCTGCAGATTGTGCAGTCGATGGATCCGCCGGGCATCGCCGCACGTGACCTGAAGGAGTGCATGTTGCTGCAACTGCGGCGCAAACCCAAAAGCGAGGAGCGCGACATCGCCATCACAATGGTCGACAGGCACTTTGATGACATGGCCGCTAAGCGTTTCAATGTGATTGCGCGCAAGGCGGGTATCGACGAGCAGCGGCTGGTAGAGGTGTTCAAGCGTCACATCCAGCGCGGCCTTGACCCTCATCCGGGCAACGCCGTGGGCTCGCGCTCATTTGTCACACAGCAGGTGACACCCGACTTTGACGTGGAGCTGGACGAAGACAACGGGCGCCTGACGGTGACCTTGCGCAACAACATCCCAGCGCTGCAGATCAGTGAGAGCTACGCCCTGATGAACGAGCGCTACCGTAGCGCTGGGGCGGTGAGCGTCAAGGAATCCAAGGAGAAAAAACAGATCATGGACGCCTATCAGCGGGCAAGCATGTTCATCGAGGTGCTCAAGCAGCGCCAGGAGACGCTCTTCAACACCATGAAGGCCATTGTCGAGTGCCAGCGCGATTACTTCATGAGCGGGGACCAGCGTGACCTGAAGCCCCTAGGGCAACAGCGCATCGCCGAGATGATCGGGAAGGACATATCGGTCGTTTCGCGGGCGGTGAGCAACAAGTATGTGCAACTGCCGTGGGGCATCAAGAGCCTGAAGTCCTTCTTCAGCGAGGACGTGAACGGCGCATCGCGTCACGAGGTGTACGACGATCTGCAAAAGCTGGTCGATGGCGAGGACAAGGCGCACCCGTTGAGCGACGATGCCCTGTGTGAACGGCTCAAGGCGATGGGCTACAAACTCGAGCGCCGCACTGTCGCCAAGTATCGTGACACGCTCAAGATTCCCAGCAGCACCGTCCGCCGCAAGATGGCAAAATGAGTTAACTGCTAACTGAAAACTGAAATGACAAAATACTCAACCAATAAACTGATTGCCGGGTTGTCCCGTTTTCTGTCGAACGCTCTGAGCCCGTTGCTGATGCCCACCTATGGCGTGCTGGTTGCCCTGTGGGCCTCGGTGCTGTGCCTGCTGCCCGCAGGCAGCCGTGTGGCGGTGCTGCTCGTGTGCATGGGCATCACGTGCATCCTGCCGCTCATTTTCCTGAACGTGCTGCGTCACTTCAAGCTGGTGAAGGACTTGCACGTCGAGCAGCGCCAGCAGCGTCTGCTGCCGTATCTGTTCTCGGCATTGTGCTATGGCGTGGCAGCCTATTATCTGTATTACTGCCACTCGCCCCAATGGTTCATCATGTTCATGGTGGGGTCGGCTGTCACCGTGCTGATCATGGCCTTCATCAACCTGAAGTGGAAAATCAGTGCGCACATGGCAGGCATCGGTGGGGTGGTGGCCCTCATCTATCAAATTCACGTGCAGGGGTTGAGTGCTTTTGACATGGTCTGGCTCTTGTGCCTGTCCATTCTTGTGGCCGGAATTCTAGGCTCGGCACGGCTTGTCCTCAAGCGGCACGACTCCTGGCAGGTGCTTGCCGGGGCCGTCGTCGGCTTCCTGTGCGTGTCGTTAACCATGAGGCTCTTCGGATAACTGAAAAACTGAAAACTGAAAAAGATGAAATTCAATTATAATCGTCGCCAGACCGTGAGCGTCAATGTGGGTGGCACCGTCATGGGCAGCCAGTGGCCCGTGCGCATCCAATCGATGACCAACACCCCCACCGATGACGTGGAGGCCAGTGCGGCACAGTGCCAGCGCATCGCCTACGCTGGCTCAGATTATGTGCGGCTCACTGCACAGGGTGTTAAACAGGCCGGCAGCATCGGGCTTATCTCGAAGGTGCTGAGGGCGCAAGGCTGCAACATCCCCCTGATTGCCGACATCCATTTCAACCCCCAGGCAGCACTTGCTGCCGCCCAGGTGTGTGAGGGTGTCCGCATCAATCCGGGAAATTTTGTGGACCCGGCACGATCTTTCAAGCAATTGGAATATACCGACGACGAGTACCAAGTCGAGTTGAAACGCATCCGCGAGGCGCTGCTGCCCTTCATCGCGTTGTGCCGCGAGCATCACACGGCAGTGCGACTGGGCGTGAACCACGGTTCGCTCAGCGACCGCATCATGAGCCGCTACGGCAACACGGCTGCCGGCATGGTCGAGAGCGTGATGGAGTTCTTGCGCGTGTTTGTCGAACAGGATTTCCTTGATGTGGTGATCTCGATGAAGGCGTCTAACGTCGTGGTGATGGTCGAGGCGGTTCGCCGCTTGGTCGCTGCCATGGACAGCGAGGACATGCACTTCCCGCTACACCTGGGCGTGACCGAGGCAGGATTCGGCGAGGACGGCCGCATCAAGAGTGCTGTGGGCATCGGTGCGCTCATGGCCGAGGGATTGGGCGACACCATCCGTGTCTCGTTGAGCGAGGAACCGGAGTTGGAGATTCCCGTGGCCCGCAAACTCGTGGACTATATTGCTCAGCGCGAGGGCCACAAACCCATCGAGGGCGACTACTGCGATGGGTACGATCCCTTGTGCCCCGAACGCCGCGCCACAGTCGTGGTGAATGAACGCATCGGAGGCAACCAGCCGCCGATCGTCATCGCGAGTTACCGACCCGATGAGTTGGAGGGCGAGAGTGTCCTGCCCGATTTCTATTACAGTGCCGACGGCCTCATCGACGGCATGCACCCCTTCCTTGTCCCCCTCAACTGCTGGCATGGTGAGCGCAATGCCTATCCGCTGTTGACCATTGGCGAATGGGACAGTTGTCCTGATGCGGCTCTGCGATTCCTGCAGCTGCCGGCAACTACACCGGTCGAACGTCTGGAATTCCTGCGCGGACGTGCTGACACTGTGCTGGTCATCACACCCACTGGCCCCAACATCTCGGGTGAGCAGCAGGCTTTCACCCATGCACTTGACATGGCAGGCATCAACTGCCCGGTCGTGGTGCGCAACACCTATACCGACAGTTCCAATGAATGGCTCCAGGTCAAGGCAGCCGTCGACATGGGTGCGGTGATGCTCAATCGTCGTGCCGATGGCATCTGGCTGGATGCTCCCAACTGTCACAGTGGCGCCGATGTGGTGCGATATGCGTTTGCCATCTTGCAAGCCGCCAGGCAGCGGATCACTAAAACGGAATTCATCTCTTGCCCCGGCTGTGGCAGGACGATGTTTGACCTGCAGGCAACGGTGCAACGTGTGCAGCAGGCCACAGCCCACCTGTCTCACCTCAAGATCGGTGTGATGGGATGTATTGTCAACGGGCCGGGTGAGATGGCCGACGCTGATTACGGATATGTCGGCGCTGCGGCAGGCCGCATCAGCCTCTACAAGGGCAAGCAATGCATCGAGATGAACATTCCCGAGCAGGAGGCCATCGACCGCCTGATAGCCCTCATCAAGCAGCATGGTGATTGGCGCGAGCCTTGAGCGTTGTCCGACAAGCACCTGATTACTACGGTTTAGCATCATCAAAATTGATTATATGTCGATAATAATGAGCAAGATACATCTCTTTTCACTGTTCCTGACTTTTTCACTGCTGGCGGTGTTCTCGTCTTGCAGCAGCGATGGTTTTAAGATAGACGGAAACCTCTCTAGCCTGGACGGGGGCGAAGTAAGAATCGTTTTCAGTGGTGACTCGGGCATTGTCGATGAGTGGGTCGGCTTAGATAAAAAAGGGAAATTCTCCTTCAAGGGGATGGCCATGCAGCCCATTATTGTCAGCATTCTGGACCATCACAATAAGGTGTTGGCGACCGTTGCCGTAAAAGCGGGAGACCACATTAAAATCAAGGGCGATGCCTCCAAGGCCATGGGTGTCAAGATCAAGGGCAACCGCCTGAACGAGGAATGGCAGCTTTTCAGGGACGAGCATGCCGCTTTCTATACCGACACCAATCCTAGCCGCTTGAATGCGGCTATCGAGAAATACGTCAGGGAACATCCTGCCGACATGCTTTCCACTGTGCTGCTTATGGCGGACTACACCGATTTCAGCGACCGCGACAAGGTGGACAAGATGCTCAGGAGCATTGATGCAGCCGCACGTCCCAAATCGTTGACAATGGCTCTTGGAGAGAAGCGGGAGCAGCATCTGCCGCGTTTGTTGTCGCTCACGTTGTGGAAATTTGGCGGAGCGTTTGAGGACGTGAAACTCACGGGCGGATGCAATGTGCTTTCGTTTTGGGCCAAGCCGCAGAATGATCGCAGCGCTTATGCAACGAAGATGAAAAGTCTGAGTGATTCGGTCCGTGTCATTGACATCCTTGCCGAGAGCGATTCAATGCGTTGGCATCAGACCATTGCCGGTGAGGATTGGAGCCATTATTGGGCTCCTGCAGGACCCATGGAGCAAGGCATTACGTCGCTGGACATCACATCATTGCCATGGTATGCCGTGACCGACAGCACTGGCCTGGTCGTCTATTCCGGGCCCAATTTCGATGAGGCCAGGAAAAAGGCTCTAAGCATCAAAAAATAAACCGCTTGACACACTAACTTAATTTCCATCAGCATCATGTTAGCGAGAACGATAGGTGCAGCAGTGCAGGGCATCAACGCCATCAAGGTCGAGATTGAGGTGACGGTCGATTGGGGCTCGGGATTCATGGTCATCGGCTTGCCCGACACGGCGGTCAAGGAGAGTGCCGAGCGTGTGCGCTGCGCCATGCAGCAGGCGGGTTTCCATTTTCCGGGCAAGAAGGTGATGATTAACATGTCACCGGCCGATATCAAGAAGGAAGGCTCGGCCTATGACTTGCCGTTGGCAGTCGGCATTCTTGCCGGTGACGAGAAAATCAGCCCCGACAAACTGGACCGTTACATGCTCATGGGAGAACTGTCGCTCGACGGCAGCCTGCGTCCCATCAAGGGCGCTCTGCCCATGGCAATCATGGCCCGTGAATTGAAACTCGACGGATTCATCGTGCCGCGTGCCAATGCCATGGAGGCAGCGGTGGTCAACAACCTCAACATCTATGGCGTGGACAACCTTATCGAGGTCGTTCAGTTCCTTAACGGTGAGATTGACCTCACACCGACGGTGGTGGACACCCGCGCCGAGTTTGCTCGTGCTCAGGGCGTCTTCCCCTATGACTTCGCCGATGTCAAAGGGCAGGAAAACGTCAAGCGCGCCTTTGAGGTAGCATGCGCTGGTGGACACAACATCCTGCTGGTCGGCAGCCCAGGCTCGGGCAAATCGATGATGGCAAAGCGACTGCCGTCGATCATGCCGCCGCTCACCCTGAGCGAGGCTCTTGAGACGACCAAGATTCACAGTGTGGCTGGCAAATTGCCGCAAGGCACGACGCTGATGACCGTGCGCCCCTTCCGCAGCCCGCACCACACCATTTCGCCCGTCGCCCTTGTCGGTGGCGGCAGTTACCCCATGCCCGGTGAGATCAGTCTAGCGCACAATGGCGTGCTCTTTCTTGATGAGTTGCCTGAATTCAATCGCAGTGTGCTTGAAGTGATGCGCCAACCGTTGGAGGACAGGATTATTTCGATTTCGAGGGCGAAGTATTCGACCGAATATCCCGCTTCGTTCATGCTCGTGGCAAGCATGAATCCGTGTCCCTGCGGCTATTACGGGCACCCCAAGAAGAAATGCGTCTGCAACGAGTACCAGCGCACCCACTACATGAGCAAGATTTCGGGCCCGCTGCTCGACCGCATCGACTTGCAAATCGAGGTCCAGCCCGTCGATTTCGACCAAATGTCCAGTAAAGCCCCAGGCGAGCCCAGTGCCGCCATCCGCCAGCGCGTCATCGCCGCCAGGATGCTCCAGGAACGCCGTTTCAAGGACGAACCCGGTATCCACTGCAACGCCCAAATGACCCCGTCCCTGCTCCACAAATACGCCGAGCCCAACGCCGCTGGCCTGGAGAAATTGAAAGACGCCATGGAACGCATGAACATGTCGGCTCGCGCCTACGACCGCATCCTCAAAGTCGCCCGCACCATCGCCGACCTCGAAGGCACCGCCGACGTCCTCGACCACCACATCATGGAGGCCATAGCCTACCGCAACCTCGACCGCTCCACCTACCTGGGAATAAACGTGTGATTATTGAAATTTTGCGGAATTTTTGGAGCGATACTTCAGATTTTCAGCGAATTTTTGAAGTTGCACTTCAGATTTTCTAAATTTTGGTTGCTGATTTTACAGTTATGTTGTACATTTGCGGAAATAAAATGCAGGTGATATGCTTGAAAGGATATTGAAATTAGAGGAGGCCAAGAGCGATAGCCTATTCCTTTGGGGTTCAAGGCAGACGGGCAAAAGCACATTGTTGAAAATGCTTTTTCCTGACGCTCGTGTATATGATTTGTTGAAGAGTGACGTGCGCATGGCGTTGCAACTGCGCCCATCGCAACTGCGCGAGGAATGCGAACTGCTTGACGATGGCGAATTGATTATTATCGATGAGGTGCAAAAGGTGCCTGCTTTGCTTGACGAAGTACACTGGCTGATAGAGAATAAAAGACAGAGGTTCATTTTGAGTGGCTCAAGTGCCCGTAAACTGCGACGCAGCGGAGCTAACCTCTTAGGTGGCCGTGCACTCAGGCAGACACTCTTTCCGCTGGTAAGTGCCGAGATACCAGACTTTGACCTCAACCGTGCTTTGAATCATGGCATGTTGCCCCGCCACTACCTGATGGAAAATCCCACCATGAGGGTTCAGGCTTACATTGGCGACTATCTGCAGCAAGAAATCGTCGAGGAGGCTATCGTTCGCCGCCTTGATGCTTTCACAAGATTCCTGCAAGTTGCGGCACTGAGCAACAGTGAGATTGTCAACTATACAAATATCGCCCAGGATTGCGGTGTCTCATCAAAAACGGTTAAGGAATACTTCTGCATTCTGGAAGAGACTATGCTGGGATTCTTCCTGCCTTCCTACACTAAGGTGGTAAAACGCAGGGTTATCCAGTCTCCTAAGTTTTACTACTTTGACGTTGCCATTCCCAACCATCTGCTTCGCCGAATCCCTCTACAGCCGGGTACCGACGTTTATGGTCATGCACTTGAACATCTTGTCATTCAAGAGTTGCGTGCCTTTATGTCTTACCGCCAGCCATTGAAGTCACTCACCTATTGGCACACGCTGGACAACAAATATGAGGTGGATGCAGTCCTCGGTGATGCCGAGGTTGCTATCGAAGTTAAATCTTCCAAGAACGTCGGTTCGCATGATACCAAGGGACTGAAAGCCTTCAGTGAAGAATATCCCGAAGCAAAGTTGTACCTTCTTTCGCTTGAAGATAGGCCCCGCAAGTTCAATGGCGTGGAAGTATGGCCAGTCGAGCAATTTCTCAAACGCCTTTGGTCCGGCAAGATTATTTGACCGTATCCTCAAAGTGGTCCGTACCATAGCCGACAACGAAGGAATTTCAACAACTGATTCATCTGAGATTTCTGATAGGCATCCGCGCACAAGGCATCGCCGACGTACTCGACCGTTACAGCAGGGGCGCACATTGCCTCATCCAACCCTCGAGAGCCAAGCTAACCAGGCAACAATAATTTCTTAATATGTCAGAGATAATAGAATTATATGTGATAGAATGGATGGGACCTTATAAGTTCCTTCTGGCACGGTTATAAAAAACTTAAAGTTATGGAGATATTACATCAATACTATTACCGGAAGGGGTTGGCGACAACGAAGGCGGTCGCCTATGTGATACTGTCAGTGGCTTTGGTCGCTCTCGGTGTGTTCTGCTTTGCCCATTGGGACCTGTCGTTCCTGTTTGATGACTGGCATGGCTACGTGATAATCATTGTCTATGGCCTGATTACACTTGGCACGATACTATCAACTGTCGAAAATTTCCGGAGGACCGCTAAAGCCCGCCATGGTATACCCGCATTTGCCGTCGGCGCTGACTTCTTCGTCTTCTACGACAATGATGGCTTGGCCACAACGATACCCTTTGCTGACTGTGAACAAGTGAAGTTCAAGACTGTCTTAGAATTTCGCATCCCCACGCTTAAGTTCATCGTGAAATATCATGAAAAGACGGACCCTGAGAACACCCTTAGTTACGAAGTGAAGTTAAAAGAACTCGACCGTCCCATCAATGAGATTGACAAACAGTTGAAAAAAGTGTATCAGAAGTACAAGAAAACTCTTCCGGACCAATGATACTTATTGGCCGCATTAAAGCGTAAGGACTAAGAATGAGTATAGGCGGCAGCATGTTTTGAATCATTAGTGTCAGGTAAAAGCTCCGTTAGGAGCGAGCAGGGTATAGGCAGGGGTGTAACGAGGCGAAGCCGAGTGCAACCCCTGCAATCGTGAACATTGAAGTCTTAGCCCCATCGGGGCGGCAGTAACGTGCCGCCCCTAATGGGGCTATTATTCGTGTGTGGCGATTATTTACAGGAGTTCCGCTTCGCTACACTCCTGCCTATAACGTGACAGCCCTACGGGCTTAAAAGATTAGCTGATGATTTTGATTGTTTACCGGATACTAATCGTTCTGAATCAAATGCCTGTAAAACCAATGTTTGTCGGTTTTACAGGCATTTCTTCTCTTGCTATTTGACCTAAAGGTCTGTTTTTTTTATTGATAGAGGAAGCGTTTGATGGTTCTCTTCGGTGTTTTTTCGAAGGGTTCTGCCTTCATCTCCACTTTTGTGATTTTACTGTAAGCGGGTAGGGACTTGTTGGCTTCGTCGCGGATTTGTCCAGGGATAGCAGCCTTGGTCGCCTCGTCCATGTCCTCGGGGAATTCGGTGTAGATGAGTGCTGTGATTTTCCCGTCGCGGTCCACTACCAGGCACTCATCCACATACTGGCAGTTGGCCAAGACGGCTTCAACCTCTTCGGGGTAGATGTTTTGCCCTGAGGAGTTCAGAATCATCGACTTGATGCGTCCACGGATGAAGATGTTGCCCTTAGCGTCTATAATGCCCAGGTCACCGGTGCGGAACCATCCGTCCTCGGTGAAAGCCGCAGCAGTGGCTTCGGGATTCTTATAATAGCCGATGGTGAGGTTGGGACCCTTGGCTTGGATTTCTCCTGGTATATGTTGCGGGTCATCGGAGTCGATACGCAGCTTATGGACGGCTTTCCCGCAAGATCCAGGCACAAATTTGGTCCACCACTCATAACCCAGCAGCGGGCAGGCTTCGGTCATGCCATAGCCCACCGTGTAGGGCAGGCGAATCTTCTTGAAGCACTGTTCGGCTTCAGGGTTGAGCGCAGCGCCACCCATGATGAAGCATTCCACGCTCCCGCCAAAAGCCTCAATCACCTTGTTGCGGGCTTTGCGGTAAATCAGTTTGTTCAGTCCGGGAATGGCCAGTAATGATTTCGCCTTCTCAAGCGCCGGGTTGATGGC
>JAEEGG010000950.1_pt1 | contig 82468 bp, 68 predicted proteins | sample 9134161 | NCBI WGS metagenome assembly JAEEGG01 (sample SAMN16246543, study PRJNA631951) | gut metagenome | biome: gut microbiome; feature: rumen; material: CR-attached | host: Bos | place: Iran: Karaj | collected 2018-10
TTTTTTGTATTTTTGCACAAACAAATTATCATGTTAGAGGTTAAAGACGCTACAATATCCGTTTCAGGGAGCATTTTGATAAAGAATCTATCCCTGATTGCACCCGATGGAGAGATCACCTGCATCGCTGCCGATGATGTCAATGCGCTTTCGGCATTCCTGCGTGTGGTGATGGGATTCCAATCGGCGGATGACGGTTTTGTAAGCATCGACGGAGAACTGCTTACAGTATCCTCTGCCCCAGCCTTCCGACGAATAATGTGCTACCTGCCAAAGAACATTAATCTGCTCCGCAACCAACTATATCCACCTGAGGCAATTGTCGGCGAGGAAGATGGCTATGGGGTATGGAATCAGGTACTGCCAACTGCTGCAAAAATCGACGCACCTGCAGAACTGTCAGCAGAGGAGGTATTCCGTCTGGCAAGCGAGACTATCGCAAAGGCGACGGACAAGTCGATAATCATAGCAGAAGAACCAACTGCACATCTATCAACGGAACTGGCACTGCAACTCCTGCAACAGTTACGCGACCAGGCCACACAAGGCAAATGTGTACTGATAGCAAGTAGCAATCCGCAACTAAAAGCATGCGCAAACAATGTAATCAATTTAAATCAGATTAATCTATGACATCATTAATACTACATACCATCCTGGCACTACTGCTGCTGATACTGCCTTTCGGAGCATTATACATATTGGACCGTCCGTCAATCCGTCCATTGGCTATTGCATTAGCAAAAGGACTGGTACAGTTGCTGATTTTCTCTTTAATCGTATGGGGAGTGTACAAGGTAGACAACACCTGGATAACAATAGTATGGTTTCTGGCTATGACACTATGGGCAGGATGGATGATAGTAAACAAGTGCAAACTCTCGATAAAGGACTATCTGCTCCCAGCCAGTGCCGGACTATTTGTTGGAGTATTAGCTGTTGGCCTGTGGCTATTGGGAGTAGTTCTGCCTATTGACAACATCACAGCCAGATGGTTTGTCCCCGTAATGGCGGTACTAATTGGTCATTCCGCAGCTATGCTGGTACGAGGGCTGAGTACATTTGTATCACTGATTACACATAACCGTGCACAATATGATTTCCTGATAGGCAATGGAGCCTCGAAATGGCAGGCACTGATGCCGTTTATGCGCAGCAGTCTGCTGGCAGTCATCTCTCCGACTATCGCCAACCTGTCTGCATTGGCATTAGCCACCCTACCCCTGCTATTCTGCGGTATGCTGTTAGGCGGACTATCGCCTATCAATGCCTTTGCCGTAATGCTCTATTCGGTATTGGGCTGTATAGCATCATCTGTTTTGTCGCTTGGAGTTACATTGGTATTAACTAAAACTGTAAATAATCTATAGGTATGAACAAACTATTTTTTGAGTTGATGCAGGTTTCTGTGGGTCAGTTGGACTGCGTGAGCAGATTCCCCGAACCCGACGAGTGGCACAAGTTTCACGAGTTGGCCAAGAACCAGGCTGTAGTTGGCATCTGCTACCATGGTGTAACGAAACTGTTCGAATACGGACTTGTGGCTCCTCAGGAACTATCGCTCGACTGGATGTCGGAAGCCGAAGAAATCAAGGAGAACAATCGCGGCGGCAGCAGACGACTGGTAAATCTGCAGGAAGAACTATCAAAACACCATCTGCGTTCATCGGTGATGACTGGTCCTGGGCTGACACGATTCTACAATCGCGAACTCCAGTCGCTACGCTACACCAAGGCAATCGACGTATATGTGTTCGGATATAAAAACCAGATCGACCTGAATCAGTATGCCGATATGAATGTTCGTATCTTTACCGAACTATCTGCAGGCAAGTCTATGCAGCGCAACAACAGACTGGAGAAATGGATACTACAGAACAACGACCTGATGTTCCGCAAGGCTGGCGAACTGGTTGTTCCATCACATTCCATGACCATTGTAATCCAATTGGTTCACCTATATAATCTGTTCCTGGCAAAGCGTCTGTTGATGCGCAATCTGATGGACCTGTTCTTTGTACTCCGTTTTGCACAAGGCGATAGCAGAATATTTAATTTCGCACAGACATCAGTAAACGAAGTAATCAAGGATCTTGGATTAACCCGCTTTGCACGTGGAATAATGTGGATGCTAAAAGAGGTTCTGAATCTTGACACAAAGTTCATGCCACTTGAGCCTTTAGAGGAAGAAGGTCAGTTCTTACTCAGCAAGGTTATGAACGAGAATGGCAGTTTCAAGAGTTGGTGGCATAATATATGGCACTACACCTGGCACAATCTGGCTTAAGAACTCTTATCATATTTTACCCCAAACAGATAATGTCCCAAGAATGGGCTAAGGCGAATGACATAACTCGCCACAAGACTTATTGCCAGAACCACAAGCGATACTGCCATGATATAACCAAACTCAATTATTCTACTATTATAGGTAGCTAATTGATCTGCATAATCCATCAGGAACCTCGGCAGAAAGAAGAAATGCAGCAGATAGATATCAAGCGTTCGAGTTCCAACATATTGCAAAGGCTTAGAAACATGCCACTTCTTAAGCCACGAAGCAGACAATCGGAAGAACGTAAACACCATTATCATACCGGTAATGCCACCACCATAGAATCTGAATATCTCGAACGGCAGATTATCATGATGCGAGGTAGAAGCAATCAACAAGAAGGCCAATGTTATTAGCCCTATCACAACCGGTTTGCTTGTCCATCGGATAAATGCATCAAAGTTACGTCTTACCCATGTCCCTAAATAGAAGAATATGAAATAACGCCAAGTGATAACGCCCAAGAATCCAAGAAAATCCATAAGCATCAACAACCCGTCATCTGCCGATGATCTGATGCTATTATAATAACGTGAATATATAAAGGAGGCCAAGGTCAATGCTATAGCAAATACTGAAGTCCATCTCCTACTTGCCCAAACCATTAGCATATAGAGAATGAAAAACTCAAATAATGCAAAGGTAAACCAATAGCCCCCCTTTACAGCTCCCAACTGATGAAAAAACTCTGGCGGCGGTGCCAATAACAGCAAAAAGATAAATGTTGGCAACAATTGAACCAAAGCCTTATGCTTTGCAACCTCCTTAAACGGACGTTGCACTATCGGCTCAAACAGCCATCCACTAATCATAAAGAAACAAGGCAAACGGAAAAGTATAAACACCGCATTACCTCCCATCCAATAATCCCCCAAACAAAAACGGCAAATATGTGCAAAAACCACGAGAATCATAGTAAATCCTCGCATTGCATCAATGTATTCAATTCTCTGCTTAACCATTTCGCCCGCAAAAGTACAGAAAATTATTGGAACATTTGTGCATTTCAACAGAAAATGCTACTTTTGCATCATGAAAGAGCGAATAAACTGGATAGATTGGGCGAAAGCTTTCTGTATGACGGTAGTGGTATTCTGCCACCTGCCCCAGCAGGAAGACACATTCTATTTACAATATCTCGCATCAGTTATTCTCTCATCATTCTTCTTCATATCAGGTTATTTAAAGAAAAAAGACCTTACCATCAAGGAGTCTGCCAAGAAATATGGATATTCACTCCTTATACCTTATATAATATATAATGTAATATACTACCCCTATTGGCTAGTTAAATTCTATATAGAGCATGGAGGCATCACGTTGACAGATGCCATCAAACCAATAACAGGTACATTACTAGGCCAGTTAAACAGCAGTTTCTCGTGCGAACTCAACGGCGTAACCTGGTTCTTAATTGCCCTATTCATAATGCATATCCTAACAGACATGCTCAACAAACACAAGCATGGAAAACCACTAATGCTCATACTCTCAATCGCATCCATGATACTATACGGTGCAAACAAATACTACCACTACGCCCCATATATCACCTACCACGGACTAATCCGCTGCCTATGCTTCTTCTTCCTAGGCAATCTCTACCAACAATGGGGCAAACTAAAACAACAGCAATTCCGAAAAGACTTACCTATCGGCACATCTGCTCTACTCGCCAGCCTGATCCTATTCTACTGGCACATCAACGAGAACGATTTCATTCTCCACATCGCACTATACTATGTGGTCAATCTCATATCCGTATACGCCTTCATATACTTAGCAAAATCCCTCAACAACATAAAGAGCCGCATCATCACCCTAATCTCCATCGGCACAATGCTAATCTTCGGCCTCCATCGTATACTAATCGGCTTCATTGATTTCGGGATAGAAAAAGCTACCCATATACCCACACCCACATACAACTGTTACGAATGCCTCATCATGGTCCTCATTATAGAAATAATTCTCTTGCCGTTCATTATCTATAAAAACAAATACTCTTTTCTATATGGGAAACGAACTACCACAATTTGAATCCATGTCCTATTAATTTCGGGAAATATCTATTGATTATCATAGCGAAAGGAATTATCAGAACTGCGCAGCAAATTGTTTTAATAATTAATACGGATTCATTAAAGAAAACATTATTAATAAAAAAAGAATCTAACGATGCTTTTAGGCTAACTTCATACAAATAATTAACTAAGGACATTGCCTTTCCATGAACAGCAAAATACAACAATGTATTAGCACCAACATAATTCAATAGAACAGATTTATTATTTCTCCCTACGCAAATCACGACTCCAATTCCCAACGTTGTAATTATTAATGCATCAAAGAAAAATGGGCTCCCCCAAAAGGATATACAGGAATTGCAATATTCAAAACAGAATGTCACAGTAACAAAATACAACGGGATTCCAATTAAGAGAAACTTTTTATTATTAAAGCGAGCAAATAGCTTTTCTCTCCTTTTGTATATACACCCTAGAAACATATAAAAACATGCAAAACCAGTTACATGCAAATGCCAAGGCAAACTAACGCCATCAAAACAATATATATACAACCAGTTTGCTATGAAACATAATATAGATAGTAATTCTAAAGAATACTTATTTTTGGATATCTTCAAAAGAAAAAAGAAAACTATACTATATACATATAACGAGGGAACAAACCACATATTATTAATATGTGATTCTCCATATTGCATAAAAAGTTCAACAAAAGCATCTGTAATTCCAATCTGCTTTTCCGTCAACGAAAAAAAATAAGAGAATACAATCATCAAACTACCAAGTAAAATAAATGGAAGTAGTAATGTTCGTGTACGGTGCTCAAGCATTTCAAAAAAAGAAGAGTTATCCTTATACAAATACCCAGATACAAAAAAGAAACTAGTCAAATAAATAGGACTAAAATAACGCATTACAATAACATTATCAAAATCAAGATGATCAAAAATCACCATTAAAAAAGCAGCCCCTCTAACAATATCTATCCAACCTATCCTCTCCATAAATATTGGCTATAAAACTATAATACAACAATATCTTTATAAAACTTTTCCCATTGGGGCATAATATATTCAGCTCTATAACGTTGTGATGAAATGTACGCTGCAGCCCCCATATCCATACGGAGGTCATCATTTTCAATCAATTGGCACACTCTATCTGCAAATTCTTCAGCGTTCCGTTTTTTTATCACAAAGCCATCAACACCATTTGTTATAATTTCCGATGGCCCATAAGGGCAATCGTATGCAACAACTGGCACCCCACAACTCATGGCCTCTGCAAGAACTAACCCAAAAGGTTCGAATAAAGACGTCATTATTAGAATGGAACTATTTAAATAACAATTAAAAATATCTTTTGTTGGAGCATGCAAATATATACTTCCCACATCTTCTACAATTTTCAGAATTTCATTTCTCATATCTCCATCACCATAAATATCAAGAATCCAGTCAGAATGACGTTTTTCTACAATTCTCCATATATCTATAGCATCTTGAACTCGTTTTTGATAATCAAAACGACCAACAAATATCACCCTTTTCGAAGACAACGAAGATGCCCTCTTCCAATTCGACGTTATTACATCTGGTATTGTTTTAACATTCGGAAGATAATTCCTCCACTCTTTGGCATCACCTTCTGTCAAAGCAATTAAACCATCGACTTTTGATAAGTCCTTTAATAAGAAGTATTTTCGGAAACTTCTATGCAACCAATTGCGTCCGTAATTTATTGTTGTTTGACATATGGAATGTGACTCAACCACCATTGGTATTTTGGCTTTCAACTTAGCTATAGAACCAATTCTATCAGATGTCGTACATACGATTATATCTGGATTTATTCTTTTTATACGATCTGACAACAACGATTCATACTGTCGAACCATTTTACATAGAACTATAAGTCTTTTTAAACCATGGTAATTATATTGTCTATAAAAGCCGATATTTAAATCTTCCAAATACACTCTATTATTCACGCCATATGGAAATGGGTGAGCACACTGATCAGTTGTAATCATATGAATTTCATATCCACACTCCATTGATAAGTAATTCATTTTTTCAACTAAAACTCTCTCTATCCCCCCCCAAATTGCGAGAGATCTAAATAAATAGAGTATCTTCATTTTTTTGATTCAATTAATTCTTTGAAAAGCGATTTCCATTTAGGCATTACAACCTCGGCAGAAAAACGCTGGGAGCTCTTTATTCCTGCTTTTCCCATCTTGCTTCGAAGTTCTCTAGAATCAATTAATTCACATAGTTTATCTGCAAACAATTGTATATCTCGATTCTTAATCAAAAAACCGTCAACCCCATCAGTAATAATCTTATTAGGGCCGAATGGACAATCAAATGCCACTACTGGCACACCACAACTCATAGCTTCTACCATTACCAAGCCAAAAGGTTCATATAGTGATGTTAATAGAATTACAGAACTTTCAATATACCGATCAAATATGAAAGAATCAGGTTTATGTACATAGATATTAATATTGAGCGAAGAAGCTTTCTCTATAATAACGTCACGCAGATTTCCGTTTCCATAGAGATCCAAACGCCAATTGGGATATTTGCGATTAACAATCTGCCAGATTTTTATCAAATCAAAAACTCCTTTCTGTTCAGTATATCTACCCACAAAAACAACACGATTTGAACTACAATCAGAATAAATCCCTGTTGGATTTAGATGAACAACATCTTGGATGACACTTGTCTTTATCCACTTCGACCAATCCATAGCATCTTCTTCATTTAACGCGACAAGAAGATCAAATTTTTTTGCTTTTTGAGAGACACTTCTCATAAGAAAAAAAGACATCAAACTAGTTTTTAGTGTTTTACGTTTTGAAGGATCATTAATATGTATGTACCGCCTATCGATATGCGATTCAAGGACACGGACAAAAGAATACGGACTTGATGCTATCGCAGCCATAATATAGTCACAATAGGTTGATGTAATAACAATATCTGGACGATAAATATCAATAAAAGAGTTGAAACGTTTACGATAAAGCCTATTATAACAGAATTTTTTAAAAAACCTTACAATCCAATTCTCCTTATACAAATTAACATAACGAACAGACAAATCAATATGCTTTACTTTCGATGATAACGGAAAAGCCAAAGGATGGGCACCTTGTTCGTTTGTTAGCATAATAACCTCAAAATTGTCATCTTCTGCAAGATAATTCATTTTATCCGTCATTATACGTTCCGTACCTGCGGGTACGGCAAACTGAGGAAGCACATATACTATTTTCATATTCCCTTTACTAAATTTTCATCACTATCCTCATAATGATCTTTTTTATAAAAAATACGAGATAGTCCTTTGCTTTGAATTTTTACATGTTGTATAAAGCTCTGCCACAAAGACTGATTACCAATAGTGCCATAACCTGTAATAGCTCTACAACGGCTATCATGGATAAACTTTATTTTTCCGTACTTTTTCAATGCCAACGCCATCGAGCCATCTTCGCCACGAATAATTTCTACGCGATAATCTTCTTTGCGACCATAATCAGCATTATAAGCAAAAACTAAGCCGCGGACACTTAATTCCGGGCGTTTAAAATGCTGTATCCACAAAAATAAATCACGACACATCTCAAAAAGTTTTAGACCAAGCTTACTATGATTCGCATCTGGAAAATAGCTCCATGTTGCAGAAACTGCAACTATTCCGGGCGTCATCAACTGCTCAATCATCAACTCATAATACATTGGTGGATAAATTGTGTCGCTATCAACGTCGAAATAGTACTTTCCTTTAGAATGTTGCAACCCACAACGACGAGCATAACCACATGAATGTTGGTATTCTGTATAATATGGAATCCCAGATTTCTCAAATATCTCTGCAGTACGATCCGTAGAGTCATTATCAACACCAATGATTTCTACTGGATATTTACACCTTATCTCACTAATAGCCCATAAACAAGATTGCAAATGAGTTTCTTCGTTATAACCTATAACAACAATAGAAGCAATAGGATGATCACTCTGCAAGGCTCTCAGCCGTTGACGAGTGTCATCAACTATATCTTGCGGAACCTCGCTGAACGGTTTCCCATAAATGCTAAGATATTTATCATACCAACTTGTCATATACACTCTTTTTGCGTGCGAAGATAAGAATTATTTTGAATACTTCCAAATTTTAAATTAATTTTTTCAACTTTCCCAAACACTTTATAATAAACACACACATAGACGATGGTGTTTTTCCTAAAATGTACAGGAGTTGATTTTTGAAGCAAGAATTATGGAATGAGCAGATTTGATGCCATGAAGCAGGATGACTCATAATCGCTTTTATCTCATTATTTGTGATATACGGAATAATTGTTTTACGTCTTTTCAAGATAGCACAAGCAATATAGAAATCAGTCATAACAATATTGTAACAGCGGCTAGGAAAATATACCTTATCATACAACAACACAGAAGTACTCTTAAGATGTGCGATTGCTTCAACATTCCCCATCACCTCGGCCTTGGAGATGTTTATTCGTTCCTGATAATGTGATAGAGAATTATCCCTACATCTATAAATATAGGTAATGTCAGGAAGCAGGACTGCGCGTGAAACAAATGTAACCAAATCGAAGGTAAAAACCAAGTCCTCCCAGTAATTAACATTTATAAAACGATGATTGTTTACTCGAAGGATATTTGTCTTTACAATATAATTACATGCCGAAGCCTGAATGCCATCATATTTACGATAGGCGAAGCTAGCCAATTTGTTTTTTTCCAAAAGCTGAATGCAAGGATATTGATATATGGTTTTCTTACCCGAAGTCTCGATCTTCTTATAGGAGCCAAATACGACCTCAGCATCATACCTTCTAGCGTTCTGCATCAGTAGTTCAATAGTATTCTTGGCTATTATATCATCAGAATCCATAAAATACAAATACTCCCCCCTAGCCTCATCTATTATCTGGTTTCTAGAAGCAGAAACACCTTGGTTTTGGGTATGAGTAAATATGCGCACATCATCGCATCTTTCGTTAGACGAAAGAACATATTCGACGACATCAAAAGTACCATCTGTACAACAATCATTTACCAAAATGAATTCTATAGAATGGTAAGACTGTGATAACGCAGACATCAAAGATGTGCGAATGCAACTAACAGAGTTGTAGATTGGAATACCTATAGTTACGTCATACTTCATTTTACTTCATGAGTTCGTCAAACAACTGTTTCCATTGTCTACCGACAAAATCAATTTGATATAATTGAGATTTTCTCTTTCCTTTCTCACCCATGGTTTTACGCAAATCATCATCGTTCATTAATTTAATAAGACGATCAGCAAAAGATTCTACATCAAAAGGCGGTATTAAAAACCCATCTTCTCCATCGGAAATAATGGAACGAGGCCCATTTTCGCAATCAAACGAAATTACAGGCAACCCACACGCCATCGCTTCGACAAGAACCAAGCCAAACCCCTCAGTTCTGGATGGTTGGACTAATATCGAACTATTAATATACTCGCTCTCCACATCTACTACACTACTATTTAAATGACATCGTTTCTTATCGATAGATAATTCATCCATAATTTTAACATATGGAGTAGGATCACCCATAGCAAAAATGTCCAGCTGCCAATCAGGGCATTTCTTTTCAACTATCGACCAGACCCTCAACAATAAATCGTAACCTTTCTCATAAGAATATCGTCCTATTGTTATAATACGTTTAGTGGACAATGAACTACAATTGTTTACCTTGATTGGTAATGGATCAGGAATCATTGTAATATTTGTAAGTTCTGGCCATTCGGATGCAGCATCAGATGTCAACACAACCAATCTGTCAAGTTTTGTAAGACTCGTAACAACACGCTCTTTCCACCATCGAAAAAAAGATATTTCGTAAAATTTTGAGTAACGAGTATCGATCTTTCTATAGTTTGTCCTACTTAGATGCTGTTCGCCTATTTTTTTACTTCCATCACAAATACTATTAATAAAATTAATTTCCCTACGCAAAGTTGTAATTGTAAAATCTGGACGGATTCTTAGTAGTTCGTTTGTCAATAACTTTTTATATTTCCGTTGCTTTCCAAGATAAAGAAAGACCTTCTTAACAAATGAAATATTCCACAGTTCTTCAAAATTTAGTCCCAGATTAATGACTTTGACTTTATCAGAAAGTGGGAAAAAAGAGTTACCATTCTTTCCCTCGGTTACTATTATTGTGACATCATATCTCAAAACATCTGAAAAATGATTAGCTTTAACAGTAACAACCCGCTCCGTTCCTCCAGCAGAATATATAGCAGGAGTACAAAAAACAATTTTGTATTTGGGGACTAACATAAACTCCATTTTTTTAATTTTAGCATGCAAATATACATTTTTTTATTGAAATAAAGAAAAAAGTTACTTTTTATTTGGAAGATTCGCAGAAAATATCTACCTTAGCACAAAAAATATACATTACATTAAGGATGATGGAATTATATAACGTCACGATTGGAATGCCTGTATACAATGTTGAATCGTATATAGAGAACAGTCTAAGATCCGCCTTAGACCAAGAATTCCTGGGCACAATAGAAATATTAATTGTTGATGACTGCAGTACTGATAATTCAATTAGCATCATTAATTATTTAAAAACAACTCATCCCCAAGGGCAAAATATTCATATTATTAGCAAACCTATTAATAGTGGAGTTGGCTTAGCAAGAAACACTATAATTGAAAAGGCCAGAGGAAAGTACCTCTTTTTTTTAGATTCCGATGATTACATAACAAAAAACTGCATTCAAAAGCTCTACTCATTAGCAGAGGAGAATCAAGCAGAAGTGGTTTTTGGAGCAATAAAGACTGTAAATACACGAGGTGAGGAAATAGACTGCAATCAAAAGTTTCTAAACCAACCAGATTTAATAATTGACGGAAAAGACGGGCTAGGAAAATATGCTTTTCAAGATACTCACGCTCACCTTCGAGATTATATGGTTAACATCCTGTTTAATTTAGATTTTCTTAACAAAAACAAACTCAGATACCCAACCATTCGCTTCCATGAAGATGTTATATTTAGCGCAAATCTTATTCCTTGTGTAAATAAAGCTGTTTTATTATCAGACATCACATATGCATACGTGATTAGAAATAATTCTTTGTCAAATTATCAAGGAAGGCAACGTATTGAACTTGAAGAAATCCAAAAGTTCTTCGATATATATTCATATGTAAAAGACAAGAACAAATCACTAAAAGACAAACCATATTACGAAACCAGATGCGCAAGATGTATGTCACAAATATTTTTTATTGTCTGCGGCGTACTAAAAAACAGAGCCATAATAATTCCACCAATAAAAAACCATCAGATAAAAGAGGTTTTAAAGCATCCTGCTTCATTATATGAAATATTCTGTTTTAAAAAATACAGAACAATTAATCTATTTTATTACTTGCTGGGTATTCTACCTGCTTATTTTTCAATGAATATAATCACCTTAATTGGAAAAAGAAAAAAACTTATATAATTATGAATATACTATTCATCACATTCCATGGTTTTGACCCCAACAATGGTATAAGCAAGAAAATAATGTACCAAATCAAGGCTCTTCAATCCTTAGGGAATAAGGTGCATTTATGTTACTTGGATGAGACAGATGCCAAAAGGCGCATGATTAACAATGACATTGTAGCTAAATACGGGGATGGTTTTTGGGGTAAAATCAGAAAAAGAATAGAGTTTAGTTCTATTACTAGATTTGCAGAATGCAATAGTATTGATTTTATATATATTCGTTCTAATCACAACGCGAACCCCTTTACCATAAATATGGTGAAAAGGCTAAAATCTTATGGTATAAAAATCGTTATGGAGATCCCAACTTTTCCATATGACTCCGAATATTGTAACTGGAATTTAAAACGCCAAATAATTATTGACAAATTATTTAGGAACAAGTTTGCAAAAAACATTGACGCCATAGTAACATTTTCAGATTACGACATCATTTTCGGCCAACGCACGATTAAGATTTCCAACGGTATTGATTTTGAGAGTATTAATATAAAAACGAGTTTAAACGACACATCAAAAGAGTTAAACTTAATTGGTGTAGCCGAAATTCATGGATGGCATGGATTTGACAGAGTTGTAAAAGGACTCGCAAATTATTACTCCCAACCAAAAACATATATTGTTAGATTTCATATGGTTGGTTATTTCTATTCAATAGAGGAGGAGAAAGAAATAAGGGAAATAATACATAATTGTCATATGAACGATTATGTTATTCTATATGGGAAAAAACATGGTAAAGAATTAGACGACATTTTTAAAAAATGTGATTTTGGTGTTGGAAGTTTAGGGCGGCATCGAGTCGGAATTAAACATATTAAAACACTAAAAAATCGAGAATATGCCGCGAGAGGTATTCCTTTTATGTATTCAGAAGAAGATAGTGATTTTGACAACAAACCATATGTACTCAAAATGCCTGCAAACGAAACGCCCATAGACATCCAACAAATTGTTAGTTTCTATAGACAACTGTCAATATCCCCTAATGAAATTAGAGAATCTATTAATGATCTATCTTGGGAAAAACAAATGAAGCATGTCATTGAAGAGACTTTCTCCCCCCAAAAGACAGATCAAAAAATCCATCTTGCTTATTGCATACCCTCCCTAAACAGAGCCTCAGGAATGGAAAGGGTACTTACCGAAAAAGTGAACTATTTATCTAATCGATTAGGATATATTATCACTATTATAACAACTGACAACAAAGGCGTCCAACCATTCTTTACTTTATCCCCAAAAGTAAATATAGTCCAGCTTGATGTGAACATAGACAATCTATGGAGATTCCCTATTTGGAAACGTATTTTTTTATACATAATAAAACAAAAAGAATATCATCACAAATTAGAAACAATATTAAAATGGCTTCAACCAGATGTCACCATATCTCTTTTAAGAAGAGAAATAAATTTTATTAACAAGATAAAAGATGGAAGTAAAAAAATAGGAGAAATTCATTTCGGAAGATTCAGATATAGAGAAGTAAATTTTAAGTATTTGCCGGATTTCATTAACAGTTGGATATCATCGATATGGATGAAACAACTAGAATCGAAGGTAAGCAAGTTGGACAAATTTATAGTATTAACACATGAAGATGCTGAACAATGGAAAGGTATAAACAATGTAATGGTAATACCTAACCCTATCACAATTAATACAGATAGAAGAACTCTATGTAATAACAAACAAGTTATTGCCGTTGGGCGATATACTTATCAAAAAGGGTTTGACCTACTCATCGAAGCATGGTCAATTGTTCATAAAAAACATCCAGATTGGAACTTACATATTTATGGTGCAGGAGATAAAACTAGCTACGTAAGACTTGCATCAAAAATGCAGATAACTAGTAGTATCTCATTTCATGGAGCAACTGATAATATTACAGATAAATATTTAGAGAGTTCAATTTTTGCATTAAGCTCTCGTTTCGAAGGGTTCGGACTCGTATTAGCAGAAGCAATGTCTGTAGGCCTTCCTTGTGTTTCGTTTGCATGTCCTTGTGGCCCTCGTGACATTATAAAAGACGGCGAAGACGGTATTTTATGCGAGAATGGAAATATTAATGCGTTTGCAGATGGTATATGTAAACTAATAGAGAACAACAGCCTAAGAAAGGAAATGAGCAAGAATGCAATTACCAATATTCAGCGCTTTAACATTGACAATGTCATGACATTATGGCACGAATTATTTACAAAAGAAATAATTAATAAAGAATAATAATTATGGAACAACATTTTCGTATTTCGATTATTGTACCAGTTTACAAGGTAGAAAAGTATATAAACAGATGTATAAGATCCATAATAGAACAAGATATGGATGATACTCTTATGGAATGTATCCTTGTTGATGACTGTTCACCGGACAATAGCATAAAAAAGGCAAAAGAAGCAATAGATTCTTTTACTGGCAATATTGTTTTCAGATTTATAACTCACGAACAGAATAGAGGGCTGTCAGCTGCAAGAAATACAGGAATTCTTGCTGCAAAAGGAGATTATATTCTGTTTATTGACTCTGACGATTATCTAGAAAAAGGAGGTATAAAGGCAATGGCAAACGCATTATCTATGCATCCTAACATAGATTGTGTAATAAGTAATTATTATCATTGTAAAGAAAAAAAAATACCTTTCCCTATTACAAACGTTGAGTATATTGATAATGTTGATAAGCTTATGGAATTATTCTACAAAACCAAAGTTAAGAATTCCGCTTGCTTTAAACTAGTAAGGAGAAAACAAATAATTGATTATAGTATTTTCTTTGTTGAGGGGCTTTTGTACGAGGATGTTCTGTGGTCATATCGCCAATATAGTACAAGTAAATCAGTTGTGTTAATTCCTGATGTTACGTACGTATATGAATACAATCCCCAATCAATAGTTAACACAACTATTCAAAAAATACAAAACAACATCAATAGTCTCCTTTATATACCAGACCATCTGTTAAAAGAACCATACCAAGGACACCTTATAGATTTTATATCATATACATTTACATTTTTTGTTGGCGCGTTATATCTTATGTTGACATTCGGAGAAACTCTAGAACAGAAGAGCTACTTTAAAACCATAAGACATGAAATCATAACGAAAGCCATCAAGAATCGTCTTATTTTTCTTTCGTTATTCTTTCTTATACTGTACACGCCTTTTTCATTATTGCTAAAAAATAGTCAATTTCGCCATATATATGATAAATTGTTAAAAGGTGCGACACACTTAGAAAAAGCAACTACAATAATTCATAAATGATTAATAAAGGGAATAATCCATAACCCTCTCCATAATTGGAGCCATGTCGTAATACTTGTATTCAGCCAAATGACCACCTAGGATTAGGTTGGGAATTTGGTCAGCTAATTCTTTGTAGCGATTGTACAACGACATATTCTTTTCGTCGTTTACACTATAGTATGGTTCCATGCCGTCTTTCCACTCAGTTGAATATTCACGGGAGATAACCGTCTTGGGGCATTTATATACATCGTCGCCAAACATCTCAAAGTGTTTGTGCTCGATGATACGGGTATAAGGAACCTCTGCATCGGTAAAATTCATCACAGCATTGCCTTGATAATTAGGTATGTCGAGAATTTCTTCTTCGAAACGAACTGTACGATATTCAAGTTTTCCAAAACGATAATCGAAGTATTCATCAAGTTTACCTGTATACAACACCTTATCAGCAATCTCCTCCCAATGGTGGCGATCATCGAAGAAATCAACATTGAGCTTTACGTCTACACCTTCAAGCAAGCCGTCGATGAGTTTATTGAAACCACCTATAGGTATGCCTTGGAAACGATCGTTGAAATAATTATTGTCGTGAACGAAACGTACAGGGAGGCGCTTGATGATAAAAGTAGGCAATTCGCTACATTTTCGGCCCCATTGTTTTTCGGTATAGCCTTTGATTAGGATTTCATAGATATCCTTACCTATCAGTAATTGCGCTTGTTCCTCAAGGTTTCTTGGCTCTGTAGCGCCATCGGCCTTCATTTTTTCCAGAGCTTCCTGGCGCTGTTCTTTTATTTTGGCTTGGGCCTCAGCTGGCGTGAGTACGCCCCACATCTGATAGAAGGTGTTCATATTGAATGGTAGGTTATACTGCTTACCTTTATAGTTAGCTATAGGAGAATTGGTATAGCGATTAAACTCTACAATGGAGTTAGCGAAATCCCAAACCTTTTTATTAGAGGTATGGAATATATGAGCTCCATACTTATGGACATTTATACCTTCGATGTTCTCGCAATATATGTTTCCTCCTAAGTGATTGCGTTTATCAATCACTAAGCAACGTTTTCCCTGGCGATGGGCCATACACGCAAATGTTGCACCATAAATACCAGCTCCAACTATTAGATAATCGTATTCTCTTGCCATTTAAACAATGAATTTGGTGCAAATATATGATAAAATTTGGAATAATCCAAAAATATTTGTACTTTTGTAATCGTATTAGAAAGATTTTAGGTAGATGAAGAGAATTTGCTTTGTAGTTGATAGCATTTTCAGTATCGGCGGGGTGCAAAGAGTGACAGCTGTGATTGCCAAGGAATTGGCAAAGGATTATGATGTGATCATCGTGACCTTTGACAAACCGGAGCGGGAAGACAATAATTTTTATGGCCTAAAGGAGGTTAATATTACTTATCGGTTCTTTAGCTATCCGAAGATTAGCAACCTGAAAAGACATATATGCAAAGCATATAGTGGACTATATCTGAAACTGCAACCACAATGCAAATGGTGTTCTGATCTGTATGCGCATAGTTCGTATCCATCGGAGTTACGAAATGCTTTATTGGAGGAATTGAAACAAGGGAAATATGATGTAATCATTGGCGTGCATGCACCATTGACTGCTAGATTAGCAACTCTAAAGAGGCACTTGCCAGGATGTAAATGTATCGGATGGCTGCATAATTCGTACGAAGCGCTGTTTGGGGAGGATTCACATTATTATATTGGTGCACATAGAAAAAGGCACTATGTGTATCAATTCAGAAAGCTAGATAATGTTGTATTACTTTGTAATCATGACGCTAAAAGTTATTATGATTATGACCCAGAGTTTAAGCCGACAGTGATATATAATCCTCTGACATTAATGCCAGGCGAAGTATCTACAGGAACATCAAAACGCTTCCTAGCTGTTGGACGTTTCTCCCATAAGCATAAGGGATTTGATCTGCTAATCAAGGCGTTCAACATATTTGCCAAGGACAATAAAGACTGGCATCTTGATATTGTTGGAGAGGGACCGGAAGGGGACCTTTATAAGAGTCTAATTAAAGAATACAAGTTAGAAGAACGAATTACAATCCATCCCTTTACCAACAATATACAGGCATTCTATTCAGATGCGCAGGTATACGTATTAAGTTCAAGATGGGAAGGTTTCGGACTCGTTCTCGTAGAAGCTATGGCTCATGGGCTTCCTGTCGTGTCATCGGATTTGCCAACAAGCCTAGAGATTCTAGGCGATTTCGGAATGTATTTCAAGAATGGGGATATAGAGGACTTGGCGCGGCGATTGGAAGACGCCACACTTATTGATTGGGAAGCAAAATCTAAGGAGGCACTAGAAATAGCCAAGCGATTTGATATTGAAAATATCATCAGTATGTGGAAAAAACTGATTGAATAATAGCATTTTTAGAGAAATAGTGCATAAAATTTGGAATAATCCAAATTTATTTGTACTTTTGTCAGCGATAAATTGGCAAATTGGGCACGTATGAAGAAGATATGTTTTATAGCAGATAGCATTTTCAAGTCGAGCGGTAAGCAGAGAGTAACCGCCGTGATAGCTGAGGAACTGACAAAATATTACGATGTGACAATCGTGACGTTTGAGGATCCTGAGCAACAAGACCTGAGGATGTATGATTTACAGAACTATCCCATCAAGTTCGTGTATACTCACTTCCCTGAAATAGGTAAGTGGAAAAAACTGTCGTATAGCATTTATAACTATCTGTATAAGAATCTGCTGCCCAAAACTGCTACCACATCAGATATGTATGCCCACAGTTCGTTTCCAAGACAAAAACGTGAAGCAGTGGTAAAGGTGCTGAAAGAGGGAAACTATGACGTGATAATAGCTGTAAATGCATATCTATCGATGCGACTAGCTACCATCAAGAAGGACCTAGGGGATGTAAAGGCTATCGGATGGATATATAATTCGTTTAATGCATTTATCAGAGAGGGATCGCCATATCTGGGAACAGAACTGAAATATCACTATGGCAGACAGCTGCAGAAACTTGATGAGACAGTGCTACTGTATCTGCAGGATTCGGAGATGTACTATCATGCATACGGTTTCTCGCCATTTGTGATTCCGAACCCACTGACAATCAAGCCTGGTGCACCTGCCAATGCAAAGAACAGACGATTCCTGGCCATCGGTAGACTGGTGCCTCAACATAAGGGATTCGACCTGCTGATTAAGGCGTTCGACAAGTTTGCACAGCATAACCAGGACTGGTATCTGGACATAGTAGGCGACGGACCAGAAAAGGACGAACTGAACAAGATGATAGAGAATCGCTATCTGACCAGAAGAGTAAAGATACATCCGTATACCGAGGATATTCAGAAGTATTATACACAAGCTAGTATCTATGTATCTAGCTCGAGATGGAAGGACTTCGGACTAGTACTGGTACATGCGATGGCACACGGACTGCCTGTAATATCATCTGACCTGCCATCGAGCAAGGAGATATTGGGCGACTTCGGAATATACTTTAAAAATGGCGATGTGGACGATCTGGCAAAGAAACTGGAGGATGCCACATATATGGACTGGCAACCAAAGTCGGACGAAGCACTGATGCTGGCGCAGCGATTCAACGTAAGTGTGATAGCTGAGCAATGGAAAACGCTGATAGATAGTGATGGACAACGAAAAGGTAAGAAATAAACTGAAGAACAACCCCAAGTGGAAGAAGTTTATTGACTGGGTGATTATGAACCAGGTGGAGACAAGACCACGCTGGTTTGTAAGACTGTTGGCCCGGATATATCAGCACAGAGGTAAGCACTCTGTGATACACCGTTCGGCAAGAATGGACACTCCACCCTATCGCAAGTTCTCATTGGGTGATTATTCGGTTATCGAGTCGTTTGCATGCATCAACAATGCTGTAGGCGATGTGATGATTGGTGACCACACCAGAATAGGACTGCACAATACAATAATCGGACCTGTGGAGATAGGCAGCCACGTGAACCTGGCACAGGGAATAACGGTAACAGCACTAAACCACAACTTTGATGACGCAGAAAAACGTATAGACGAGCAGGGCGTGAGCACCAAGCCCGTGACGATAGAGGACGATGTATGGGTAGGAGCTAATGCTGTGATACTGCCAGGTGTGACGATAGGTAACCACTGTGTGGTAGCAGCAGGCGCTGTAGTGACCAAGGACGTACCACCCCACTCGCTTGTGGCTGGCGCTCCGGCAAAAGTGATTAAGCAGATATGAGAATAGGTATCGAGGCTCAACGTGTGTTCCGCCGAAACAAACACGGAATGGACTATGTGGTTCTGCAAGAAATTAAGGAACTGCAGAAGCTGGATACCAAGAATGAATACTTTGTGTTTGTGGCTCCTGGCGTAGACCGTTGTCTGAAGGATACCAAAAACGTACACATCATAGTGATTGGCGAAAGTTTCTATCCTGTGTGGGAACAGATAACCTTGCCCCGAGCCGCCAAGAAATACAACCTGGACATACTGCACTGCACCAGCAATACCGCACCGATATACTGCGACATACCACTGATACTGACACTGCACGACATAATATTTCTGGAACCGAGAGACAAAAACAACAAGTCGCTCTACCAAAATATGGGATGGCTGTACCGACGCAAGGTGGTGCCAAAGATACTGGACAAATGCCGACGCATAATCACCGTATCAAACTTTGAGAAACAGAACATCATAAATAAACTGAACATCCCCGAAAAGAGGATGGCGATGATATATAACGGCTACAATGAGTGGTTTACAACATTCAGAGATGTAGCTGATATATATAAGTCGTATATAGACAAACCAGGCTACTTCTTCTTCCTGGGCAACACAGACCCGAAGAAGAACACTGAGCGCACACTGATAGCATACTCGAAATATCTGGAGAAATCAAACGTAAAACGCAAGTTGCTAATGGCAGACCTGGACAAGGAGTATCTGAACGGCATAATAGAAAGAAACCACATAGAGAACATCCGCAATCAGATAGTTATGCCAGGATATATAGTGAATAGCGACCTACCTTATATATATAATAGAGCATTCGCTTTCCTGTACACTTCGCTCAGAGAAAGTTTCGGAATACCTCTGCTTGAGGCTATGGCATGCGGCACACCTGTAATTACATCGAACACATCGTCGATGCCTGAGATTGCAGGCACAGATGCTATACTTATCAATCCGGAGAGTTCTGACGAGATAGCGGAGAAGATGATACAACTGGAAAATAACGAACTGTACTATAACGCACAAAAAGAAATAGGACTGAAAAGAGCAGAAATGTTCTCGTGGAAGAAAACCGCTGAGCAGCTATTAAGTCTGTACGAAGAAGTTTATAAAGAACTGCCGAATTCCAACATGAGCTGACGGGCATCAGAATTGTTCTGGGTATTAAGACGGTAATACCCGCGACGACCTGTAGACTCGATAAGTGACTGAGGTGACTTGGAATTCTTAAGCAGATACTGCTGAACATAAGCACGGATCTCATTAAGATCGGGCGTATAAAAGAAACTAAGATTCATATTATACACATGCTTGGACACCTGCATTACGCTGATGCCCTTATCGCCTACACTGGTCAATATGCTTAATATCTGCTGGTCGTATGTCATTTGCCTTAAAAAAAGGCCGGTAAAGCGTTTACCGACCTTTTTCTATAATTCGTTAAATGGCTTATGCCAATGTAACTTTTTCACCATCATTAGCGAGCTTGCCCTCCTTGAAGAGCCAACCCAGACCGAGAAGAGTCTCCTCCTCAGAAATCTTAGCAGCCTTAGCGATCTCCTTTACAGTGAGAGCCTTCTCTGCTGCTGCAAGAGCCTGATATACATCACCGGCCTTGAAACCTGCGTTCTCTGCGTTGATTGCAATAACTGCCTTTGCTGCAGCCTTAGGAGCTGCTGCCTTCTTCACGGTTGTCTTCTTAGCTGCGGCTGCCTTTGGCTCAGCTGCCTTAGTAGCCTTCTTAGCTGTTGCTTTCTTTTCTGCCATAGTTCTATATAAAATTAAATACTCTTATTGAAGTTTATACTTCTTTATTAATTTTCGAGTGCAAAAATACGGCTTTTATCCGATACAACTCGCTGATAATTAGGCATTTTTAGCAGAATGTAAATTATTCTTGACGTAGGTCAACCTTAAGCTGGAGCTCCTCCAATTGTTTGATATCCAACTCTCCAGGGGCATCGAGCATCACGTCGCGACCGCTGTTGTTCTTTGGGAATGCAATGCAATCGCGGATGCTATCGAGACCTGCCATCAGACTTACGAAGCGATCGAGACCGAAGGCGAGACCTGCGTGAGGGGGTGCTCCGTACTTGAAGGCATTGATAAGGAATCCGAACTGAGCCATAGCGCGCTCGGGAGTGAATCCGAGAATCTGGAACATCTTCTCCTGAAGCTTGCCATCGTGGATACGGAGAGAACCGCCACCTACCTCGACGCCATTGCAAACGAAGTCGTAAGCCACGGCACGAACCTTAGCAGGATCGGTATCCAACAGAGGTATATCTTCGGGGTTAGGCATTGTGAACGGATGGTGGGTTGCCATCAGGCGCTGCTCCTCATCGCTCCACTCAAAGAGTGGGAAGTCGACAATCCACAAGCATACGAAGTTGTCCTTATCGCGAAGTCCGAGACGGTCACCCATCTCAAGACGAAGTGTGCAAAGCTGTACACGAGTTTTGTTGGCATTGTCGCCACTGAGAATCAGTACGAGGTCGCCATCCTTGGCACCACATGCCTCCTTGACCTTAGCCCATACCTCTGGAGTATAGAACTTATCGATTGACGACTTAACAGTACCGTCCTCGTTGAACTTAACATAAACCAAGCCCTTGGCACCTACCTGAGGACGCTTAACAAACTCGGTGAGCTCGTCGAGCTGCTTACGAGAGTAGTTAGCGCAACCAGGCACACAGATACCACCGATGTACTCGGCATCATTGAACACAGGGAATGTGCCTGTGCCCTTGAGCTGATCCATCAGCTCTACAAACTCCATACCGAAACGGAGATCGGGCTTATCGCTACCGAAGCGACGCATAGCCTCGTGCCATGTCATACGCTGCAGAGGAGGAAGCTCAATGCCACGTACCTCCTTGAACAGGTGACGGGCCATATCCTCGAAGAGCTGCAGTACATCCTCCTGATCAACAAACGACATCTCGCAGTCGATCTGAGTGAACTCTGGCTGACGGTCGGCACGCAGGTCCTCATCACGGAAACACTTGGCAATCTGGAAGTAACGGTCGAAACCAGATACCATCAGCAGCTGCTTAAGTGTCTGTGGTGACTGAGGCAGTGCATAGAACTGACCAGGATTCATACGTGATGGAACCACGAAGTCGCGTGCTCCCTCAGGAGTTGAACCGATAAGGATAGGTGTCTCGACCTCGATGAAGTCCTTACCATCAAGGAAGTTGCGGATAAGGATAGTCATGCGGTGACGCAGTTCGAGATTCTTACGAACAGCTGCACGACGAAGATCGAGATAACGATACTTCATACGGATATCATCACCACCGTCGGTATTGTCCTCGATAGTGAATGGAGGTGTGAGACTCTCGCTCAACACATTAAGTTCCTTAACCAGAATCTCAATATCACCTGTAGGCATCTTGGGATTCTTACTCTGGCGCTCGCTAACCTCGCCCTTGACCTGAATACAGAATTCACGGCCAAGCTTGTTGGCACGTTCGCAGAGTTCTGCATCGTCAGCATCATTGAAAACGAGCTGAGTCAAACCATAACGATCACGAAGATCAACGAAGGTCATTCCGCCCATCTTACGACTGCGCTGTACCCATCCGGCAAGTGTAACAACACTGCCTGCATCCTGGAGCCTAAGCTCTCCACAAGTCTTACTTCTGTACATATTTAATTGCTATTTATTCATTTAAGGTGCAAAATTACATAAAAAATTGATAATAGACAAACATATTTCTTAATTCTTCATCTTTAATTCATATTTTTATATTAACTTTGCACTGAATTAATATTTAAATGACTAAAAAGATGAAGAAAATTGCATTTATAGCATTTATGCTCGTTTGCGGTTTGACAACCGTACTTGCTCAGAAACCTGCTGAGATTAAGTTCGACAAACTTACTCACAACTTCGGCACATTCTCTGAGAAGAACCCAGTTGTTACAACAACCTTTACCTATACCAACGTAGGCGAACAGCCATTGGTAATCAATCAGGCAGTGGCCAGCTGCGGCTGCACAGTACCTGAGTACACCAAGACTCCTATCAAGCCAGGTGAAAAGGGTGAGATTAAAGTAACATACAACGGAGCTGGCAAGTTCCCCGGGCACTTCAAGAAGTCGATCACAATCCGTACCAACGGAGTAGTTGAGATGACACGCCTCTATATTGAAGGAGAAATGACAGAAGAACATTAAAATCAAAAGCCCGCTTGAAATAAGCGGGCTTTTATTTTAGAATCCATATGTAAATCCGATTGAGCTATACTCCTTGAACTGGAGGTAACCCAGGTCGTCGTCCTTCTTACCCGAATCGTCGAAGCGTGGGAAGAGGAACAGATTGGCAGAGATATACTTTGATACACGCAGAGTGAATGTATTTTCCCATTCTATCTCTGTACGCTTATACGATGTGAATGCATAGAGACGCGACTTCCATGACACCACGTCGTTAATTTTCCAAGTCAAATCGGCAGTGACCTGCGAACCAAAGTCGACAAGCGAATGCTTGCCCTCGTCAAGACCATAGCTTGGGCCTAAATCTAAACGGTCAACATAACGGTAGTTGACTGCAATAGGCGACAGGTTGACTGTACCGTTGAGTTTCTTATCCTTAGTAGCCACCTTGTAATCCATACCAAGACCGAGGTTGAGATTGAATGGCGACATGAAGTCGGAATATGTATTGAGGTCGTTTGCCTTCAGACCTCGAGTAAACTGGGTGTAGGCAAGCATCTGCAGGGTATAGTACCAGTTCTTGGCTGCCTGAAGACCTACCTTACCGGTGTAACGGATAAGGTCCTCGTTTGACTTGAACTTATGCACAGAGTCGGAACGTGAGTGCATGAATCCGAGTTTCATCTCAAGTTTGTTATCCCACTTCCACTTGTTGCGGTTGTCGTAGTTGGCCTCGAGTGTAAGTGAACCTACCATAGAGTAGTTGCTCTCACCACCCTTATACCAGTTGTTACTAACAAAATTCTGCATAAACTGCAGGTATCCATCGCCCTTCTTGGTCCAGAAGTTAGGTTTCTGAATCAGGATCTCCGTTGGCACATCATCGGGAGTATCGATAACCGGTCCCTCAACCTTATCAACCAGTTTTACCTGGTTCTTGAGAGGCTTTTCAACGTCTCTACGAACATTACCGGCTTCCTTCAATTCGGTCTCGGTAGTGCCTACCAGGTCAGGACGATTAAGATAGATATGCATCAGGGCTGCATCGATAGCATCGGCCACTGGATCCTTACCCACCTCATCATTATCCAAAGATAATGATTTGTTGGCCACATTGTGATAGAAAGTGACAGGTGCAAACAGACGATAGAAGCGTCCGTCTAACGTATCTTTAGGTTGTGCAGCTGAGGCGCTAAGCGCACAAAAAGCCGCAAAAAATAATGCTACTTTTCTCATATCTGGTGCAAAGATACAATTTTTTGCCAATAGATTGCGTTCTTTTCGTATTTTTTTCGTAATTTTGCACCTTGATTTACGCGTACATTAATAAAAAAGCAAAATAGAAATGAATAAAGACACTATTATCGGCTTTGTCCTCATTGCGCTGGTGCTTATCGGCTTCAGCTGGTACAATCAGCCTTCACAGGAGGAAATAGAGGCCGCGAGAAAGCAAGACAGTATCGCAACAGTGACGCAACAGGATGCCGCCAAAAAGCAGAAAGCTGAAGAGGCTGCACGTAAAGCACAGGCTGAGGCGGCTGCTCAGGGTGACACTACAGCTATGTTCTATGCATCGCTTAACGGCAAGAACGAACCCGTAGTTCTGAAGAACGACAAGGTTGAGCTGACATTCAACACAAAAGGTGGTACACTGGCTAAAGCAGTTATCAAGGGTTTCGAGAACATGGAAGATGGCATGGACGTGACGCTCTTTGACGAGAAGACTCAGCAGCTGAACTTCATGCTGGCTGGTAAGTCGGAGAACATCATTACCAAGGACCTGTTCTTCACCCCATCGAACGTAACCGACTCTACACTGACCATGACCGCTCAGGCAGGTAATGGCGGCAGCATCGAGCTGAACTACGTGCTGGGTAAGGACTACATGCTGCACTTCAGCCTTAAGGCTAACGGCCTGCAGGGTATGTTCGCTCCTAACTATCAGACCGTAGATATCGAGTGGAACGATCTTGTACGTCAGCAGGAGAAGGGCTTTACATTCGAAAACCGCTACACATCGGTTACCTACAAGAAGGCCAACAGTGGCACTAAGGAGGTAAGCGAGAGTTCAGAGGAGATAGACAAGGAGATTGAGGAGCAGCTTGACTGGGTAGCTTTCAAGAACCAGTTCTTCTCGGCAGCTCTTATCTCTAAGGACAACTTTGCCGCCAACTCACTATTGACCAGCATTCCACAGCAGAAGGGCTCTGGCTATCTTAAGCAGATGGGCGCTAAGCTGAAGACTGCTTTCGACCCAACAGGTGCTAAGGCTACTGAGTTCGAGATGTATATCGGTCCTAACGACTTCCGACTGATTCAGGACGTAGAACAGCAGAGCACATTCGGCAAGGACCTCGACCTGGAGCAGTTAGTAAACCTGGGGTGGTGGCTCGTACGCTGGATTAACCGTTGGTTCACCATCTACGTATTCGACTGGCTCACATCATGGGGCTTCTCAATGGGTATCGTATTGATTCTGATTACCCTGCTGCTTAAGGTCATCACATATCCTATGGTAAAGAAGAGCTACATGTCGTCGGCCAAGATGCGTGTGCTTAAGCCAAAACTCGACGAGGCTACCAAGCAGTACGATAAGCCTGAGGACCAGATGAAGAAACAGCAGGCCATGATGCAGATGTACTCACAGTATGGAGTATCGCCATTGGGCGGTTGTCTGCCAATGCTTATCCAGTTCCCTATCTGGATGGCTATGTTCTTCTTCGTACCTAACGCTATCCAGCTGCGTCGCGAGTCGTTCCTGTGGATCAGCGACCTTTCTACCTACGACCCAATCATCGAATGGGGCACCAACATCTGGGGTATCGGCGACCACCTGTCGCTCACATGTATCCTGTTCTGTGTTGCCCAGATTCTGTACTCGTATATGACCATGCGCCAGCAGAAGGATCAGATGGTTGGTCAGCAGGCTGAGCAGATGAAGATGATGCAGTGGATGATGTATCTTATGCCACTGATGTTCTTCTTCATGTTCAACGACTATTCATCAGGACTTAACTTCTACTACTTTATCTCACTGTTCATGTCGGCAGCTATCATGTGGACACTCCGCAAGACGACCAACGACGAGAAGCTGCTCGCCATCCTTGAGGCTAAGTACAAGGAGAACAAGAACAATCCTCAGAAGAAGACATCTGGTCTTGCTGCCCGCCTGGAGGCTATGCAGAAGCAGGCTGAGGAACTGCAGAGACAAAGAATGAACCAACAAAAGAAATAAAACTTATGAAAAGATTTAGTATTCCAGTTTTACTTATGGGACTTGCACTCTTGAGCAGTCCTGTTAAAGCAGAAGAAGCAGTGAAAATAGGTAAGCAAAATATCAAGCTGAGCAGCAATCTGATGACTCCCGAGGCTCTTTGGGCCATGGGACGCATCGGAGCTGCCGAGGCTTCGGCTGATGGCAAGCAGATAGTTTATCAGATTGGCTACTACAGCGTAAAGGCCAACAAGAGTCAGCAGAAGATTGCTATCATCAATGCTGATGGTACAGGCAACACTACACTGACCACTGGCAGCAAGAGCGAGACCGATCCAACATGGTATAACGGCAAGATTGCTTTCCTTAGCGGAGGACAGTTGTGGACAATGAACCCAGACGGTTCTGACCGCAAGCAGATTTCAAAGACATCAAAGGATATCGAGGGATTCAAGTTCTCGCCTGATGGCAAGAAGGTTATCTTGCTCCACTCTCTCGAGTTCAACGAGATTATCAAGAAGAACCCAGACGATCTGCCAAAGGCTACCGGCCGACTCGTTACCGACCTGATGTATCGTCACTGGGACCACTACGTAGAGTCAATCCAGCACCCATTCGTTGCTGACGTTACTGCAGATGGCATCAAGGATGGTATCGATATCCTTGAGGGTGAGCCATTCGAGTGCCCTATGGAGCCATTCGGTGGTATCGAGCAGCTTGATTGGGCTCCCGACTCAAAGTCGATTGCTTACACCTGCCGCAAGAAGACCGGTCTGGCCTACTCTATCTCTACCGACTCAGATATATATCTATATATAATAGGTACGCGCGAGACAAAGAACCTGTGCAAGCCTGCTGGATATGTTGATCCAAAGGTCGACCCAACCAAGACTCTGAAGTATCAGAGCGTGAATGCCAAGGAGAACCTGAAGAACAACGTGGGTTACGACCAGAATCCTAAGTTCTCGCCTGATGGCAAGTACATTGCTTGGACATCGATGGAGCGTGACGGATACGAGGCTGACCGCCTGCGCCTGTGTGTTTACAACCTGGCAACTGGGGAGAAGAAGTACGTGACCGAGAGCTTCGACTCTGGCGTTGACGACTTTGTATGGAGCGACTCTAAGGACGTGATGATCTACTTCATCGGTGTTTGGAATGCTACCGAGAACCTGTATGCCGTAAACTGGAAGGGCGAGCTGAAGCAAATCTTCACTCCTGTACTACCACAGTCAGGTTCAGAGGGTCAGAAGGACAACTCATGGGCCGACTTCGGTTCAATTCACCTGATGAACAATGGTAAGCAGCTGCTGATGGAGCGCCACTCATTCACCGCTCCTGCCGACCTGTATATCGTAACTCCAAACTTCAAGAAGCCACAGAATACAGCTGTTCAGCAGCTTACTTTCGAGAATAAGCACATCACAGATCAGCTGGCTAAGCCATCTGTACAGCAGCGTTGGGTAAAGACCAGCGACGGCAAGCAGATGCTTACATGGATTATCCTGCCACCAAATTTCGACGAGAACAAGAAGTACCCCACTCTGCTATTCTGCGAGGGTGGTCCTCAGAGCCCAGTTTCACAGTTCTGGAGCTATCGTTGGAACTTTATGATCATGGCTTCACAGGGCTATGTAGTAGTAGCTCCTAACCGTCGTGGTCTTCCCGGATTCGGACAGGAGTGGCTTGAGGAGATCTCAGGCGACTGGACTGGTCAGTGCATGAGAGACTACCTGGCAGCTATCGACTTTGCAGCCAACAATCTGCCTTATGTAAATAAGGACAAGCTGGGTGCTGTAGGTGCATCGTTCGGTGGATTCTCTGTTTACTACCTGGCAGGTCATCACGACAAGCGCTTCAAGGCATTCATCGCTCACGACGGTGCTTTCAACCTCGAGGCTATGTACACCGAGACTGAAGAGAACTGGTTCTCTAACTTCGAGTACGATGATGCTTACTGGAACAAGGATCGCACTGCCAATGCAGACAAGACATACAAGAACTCACCTCACCAGTTTGTTGACAAGTGGGATACTCCTATCCTCGTTATACATGGCGAGAAGGACTACCGCATCAACGCCACTCAGGGTATGTCGGCATTCAACGCTGCCCGCATGAAGGGTATCGAGGCCGAACTACTCATCTTCCCCGACGAGAACCACTGGGTACTGAAACCACAGAACGGTGTGCTGTGGCAGCGCACATTCTTCAACTGGCTGGACCGCTGGCTGAAATAATCGTTGAAACTTAAAGAATTAAAATAATGACTCAAGCTATTCAAAAGACACTTCGCGACAGCGCTGGCATGCGCTGGACTGCTCTGCTGCTGCTTGCGCTCGCAATGTTCTGCAGCTACATCTTTATGGACATCCTCTCACCTATCAAGGACCTGATGCAGGAGACCCGTGGTTGGGACTCTACCGCATTCGGTACCATGCAGGGTTCTGAGGTATTCCTCAACGTATTCGTGTTCTTCCTCATCTTTGCAGGTATTATCCTCGACAAGATGGGCGTACGTTTCACCGCAGTGCTCTCAGCAGCTGTGATGCTGGTAGGTGCCTGCGTAAAATGGTATGCTGTAAGTGAAAGTTTCGCAGGAACAGGACTTGAAACATGGTTCAACAACAATCTTAATTATATCCCCGTGTTCGACGAGCTGGGTGTATCGCCATTCTATGCCGGCATGCCTGCATCAGCTAAGTTTGCTGCTTGCGGATTCATGATCTTCGGTTGTGGATGTGAGATGGCAGGTATCACCGTTAGCCGTGGAATCGTTAAGTGGTTCAAGGGGCGTGAGATGGCCCTGGCTATGGGATCAGAGATGGCTCTCGCCCGTCTGGGTGTTGCCACCTGTATGATCTTCTCGCCTTTCTTTGCCCGTTTGGGTGGTCAGGTGTCAGTTAGCCGTTCAGTAGCCTTCGGTGTAGTACTGATGTGTATCGCACTCATCATGACCATCGTTTACTTCTTCATGGACCAGAAGCTCGACAGTCAGACTGGTGAGGCTGAGGAGAAGGATGATCCATTCAAGATCTCTGACCTGGGTAAGATTCTGACCGATGCAGGTTTCTGGATCGTTGCCCTGCTCTGCGTGCTGTACTACTCAGCCATCTTCCCATTCCAGAAGTATGCAGTAAACATGCTGCAGTGCAACCTTACTCTGACTGCTCCTGATGCTAACTCATTCTGGGCACAGCCCGATGTCACCATCGTTCAGTATGTAATCATGCTGATTGTAGCTGCTGCAGGTTTCGCATCAAACTTCCAGAAGAAGGCCAACCTGAAGTACGGTCTGCTGGGACTTTCGATCGTAGCACTCGTTACATATTGCTATATGGGTTACATGCGCCAGTCGGCTGAGAGTATCTTCGCTGTATTCCCACTGCTGGCAGTGCTCATCACTCCTATCCTGGGTAGCTATCTCGACCACCATGGCAAGGCAGCCTCGATGCTGGTACTGGGCTCTGTACTGCTCATCGCATGTCACCTCACCTTCGCATTCGTTCTGCCTATGTTCAAAGGCAATGCCGTAGGTGGCATCATCATCGCTTACACCACCATTCTGGTTCTGGGAGCATCGTTCTCACTGGTACCTGCATCACTCTGGCCATCAGTGCCCAAGCTCGTTGATGCTAAGGTTATCGGTTCTGCCTATGCACTGATCTTCTGGATTCAGAACATCGGTCTGTGGCTGTTCCCACTGCTGATTGGTAAGGTGCTCGACGCTACCAACCCAAATGTAACCGATCCTACTCAGTTCGACTACACCGCTCCGCTGGTAATGCTGGCATCACTCGGTGTTGCAGCTCTCATCCTGGGCTTCGTACTGAAGGTTGTTGATAAGAAGAAAGGTATTGGTCTTGAACTTCCTAACATCACAGAATAATTATGAAAATCGGTTTCGATAACGACAAATATCTCAAGATTCAGTCTGAGCATATCAAGGAGCGCATCGCACAGTTCGATGGCAAACTTTATATGGAGTTGGGTGGCAAACTGTTCGACGACCACCATGCATCGCGCGTACTGCCAGGTTTCAAGCCCGACAGTAAGCTGCGCATGTTGGCCCAGCTTCGCGACAGCATAGAGATTGTCATCGTGGTAAGTGCTGAGGACATCGAAAAAAACAAGGTACGTGCCGACCTCGGCATCACCTACGATGAGGATGTACTGCGCCTGCGCGATGAGTTCATGGGCCGCGGCTTCATGGTGGGCAGCGTAGTGATTACACACTACAATGGTCAGCACGCAGCCGACCAGTTCCGTCATCGCTTGGAGCGTGAGGGCATCAAGTCATACTTCCACTACCCAATCGACGGCTATCCCCACAATGTGGAGCTGATTGCCAGCGACGAGGGCTTCGGCAAGAACGACTACGTAGAAACATCACGTCCACTGGTAATCGTTACTGCTCCTGGTCCTGGTAGCGGTAAGATGGCTACCTGCCTGAGTCAGCTGTACAACGAGAACAAGCGTGGTATACGTGCCGGTTACGCCAAGTTCGAGACATTCCCCGTTTGGAACCTGCCACTTAAGCACCCCGTAAACATCGCCTACGAGGCTGCTACTGCCGACCTGAACGATGTAAACATGATCGACCCATTCCACCTGGAGGCATACAATAAGACTGCCGTGAACTACAATCGCGACATCGAGATCTTCCCCGTACTGAATGCACTTTTCGAAGGTATCTATGGCGAGAACCCATACAAGTCGCCAACGGATATGGGTGTAAACATGGTAGGTTTCTGCATCTGCGACGACGATGTTTGTTGCAAGGCTTCAAAGGATGAGATTATCCGCCGATTCTACGATGCTACAAACAAGATGGCCGACGGTGCCGACAACGAGAGCGAGGTAAACAAGATACGTATGCTCTTCAATCAGGCTAAGATCACTACCGCCTTCCGTCCTGTTACCACAGCTGCCTACGAGAAGAAGATCGAGACCGGTCAGCAGGCTGCTGCCATCGAACTTGAGGATGGCACCATCATCACTGCCAAGTCAACCCCACTGCTGGGATGCAGCGCAGCTCTGCTCATCAATGCCATGAAGCATCTGGCAGAGATCGACCACGAAGCAAAGCTCATTCCACAGAGTCTGATCGAACCCGTTCAGAAGACTAAGATAGAATACCTGGGTGGAAAGAACCCACGTCTGCATACCGACGAGGTGCTTGTAGCCCTGAGCGTACTCTCTAACGACGACGAAAATTGTCATAAGGCTCTTGAGCAGTTGCCTAAGCTGCGCGGCTGTCAGGTTCACACAACAGTAATGCTGAGCGAGGTTGACCGCAAGATATTCAAGAAGCTGGGTTGCGGACTTACCTGCGATCCGGTGAAGAAGAAGTAATATATGACCGAGGCGATTCGTCATCGACTAAACGATTCTCCTTTTGCGAGATGGACAGTGCTCATCATCGTGGCAACAGCCATGATGATGGGCTACTTCGTTAATGACGTAATGTCGCCTCTGGAAACTCTGCTCGAACTGCCCAAGAGCCAGGGAGGATTAGGTTGGACACCATCTGACTATGGATTTTTCTCGGGTGCAGGCAGTTTCATCAATGTATTCCTGTTGATGCTCTTCTTCTCGGGACTGATTCTCGACAAGATGGGCATACGATTTACTGGAGTGCTGGCGTGCAGCCTGATGGCCTTAGGCACACTGCTTAAGCTATATGGCGTAACTACCGACTTCGGAACTGCCGAGATAGCCATTTTCGGATTCCAACTGCCCATGTCAGTTGCTGTTGCATCACTGGGCTTTGCTGTGTTTGGTGTGGGCTATGAGATGACCGGCATCACCGTGTCGAAAGCTATGGTACGCTGGTTTACCGGTCATGAACTTGCACTGGCAATGGGTATACAGCTAGCTATGGCCCGACTGGGTACTGCCGCAGCGCTAAGTATCTCAGCACCTATAGCACGCCACTTTGCACTATCAACACCACTGCTGGTATCACTGGCGTTTCTTATCATCGGACTGCTGGCATTCTTAGTGTTCTGTGTGATGGACCGCAAGCTGGATGATGACAGCACTAAAAATACAACCGACGAGAGCGAAGAGTTCCACTGGGGTGATATCCTAGTCACCCTGCGCAATCCTGGGTTCTGGCTTATTACATTGTTCTGTGTGCTGTTCTACTCGGCAGTGTCGCCATTCCTTAAATTCTCTACCAAACTGATGGTGATGAAGTATGGCGTTGATCCAGATATCGCAGGATTCTTCTCATCGATAGCACCATTCGGCACTATACTGATGACACCACTATTTGGCGCTGTCTACGATAAGTATGGCAAGGGGGTTACACTGGTGATTACAGGTGCGCTTATGCTTACTGCCGTACACTTCGGATTCTCGCTGCCCATGCATAGCAGCACTATTGCCATTGCACTGATGGTGACACTAAGCATCGGCTATTCGTTGGCTCCCGCTGCACTATGGCCATGCGTGCCAAAGATTATACCACTGAAGTGTCTGGGCACAGCATACTCGATGATATTCTTTATCCAGAACTTCGGCCGTGCCATCATACCTATGTTTGTTGGTCGTGCCAACGAGACCGATCCTACCTATACCACATCCATGCTCATCTTCGGATTTTCCGCTCTGGGTGCAGCCGTAACAGCCATAGGCATACTGCTTATCGACAAGCATAAGCACTACGGCTTGCAATTACCTAACATCAAAAAGTAAATCGTACTATCAGCGGCAAATGATCGCTGTAGCCTGACTGATAGCGAGGACCAATATATGTTCTTCGTGGGCGATATCCACTATATCTTGCATCCTCCTCCAGCAAGAACTGTGGAGCATGCACATATGATGTGTCCACCTTATTATATATATAGGCGCTGCCAAGTATATGGTCGATACTCTCCCACTCGCCCTGATAGCGATACGTGCCCTTAACACCATTATCACCAACAGCATCCTTCGTAAGATTAATGAGAGCGTGCTGATAATACTGCTGCAGACTGGGACTGTGGGCACCATCGTTAAAGTCGCCTGCTATCAGCACCTTTGCATCAGGCGATAAGGCTCTGATAGAGTCAACCGATGCGCAAACCCTATCGGCCACCACCCTGCGGAACGGTCTGCTATACTTCTCGCCACCAAACCTACTGGGCTGATGAACCACAAACACATGCAGCGTATCGCCCGATACAGTCTCACCACATGCATACAAGATATCACGAGTAGCCCTCATGCCTTCTATCGGCTCCACCCTGACAGAATAGCTACGGATAGGCGCAAACGAATATGGCGAGTACAACAGCGCCACATCTATACCTCGTACATCGGGTGATGAAGTCATCAGGTATTCATATCCGGCGTTACGCAACAGCGAACGTTTAGTGAGATCTCTCATCACCGAATCGTTCTCTACCTCACACAGGGCGATCAAGTCAGGTATACAGCCATCACCAGTAGAGCACGAAAGCAGTTCCTGAGCAATGTTATTAAGTTTATGCCAATAGCGTTTCTTAGTCCAGTGACGTGTTGCCTCCGGCAGATACTCCGTATCATTTTTTCCATCATCGTGAGTATAGTCGAACATATTCTCGCAGTTCAACTCTACTAAGGTAAGAAAGCCTGATAACAGTAGACTAAGTATCATTTACGCTTAATCTTCCATCCAAGTGCAGCAACCACAATCGAAGTTACCGGCGATAGGAAATTAAAGAAACAGTATGGCAGATAAGTAAGTGTGGCCACACCCAGCACGGTGCTCTGCGTAAGTCCGCACGTGTTCCATGGCACCAGCACTGATGTAACCGTAGCGCCGTCCTCGCAACTGCGACTCAACAAGCGCGACTCATATCCACGATCCTTATACAAGTCCTTAAACATGGAACTGGCCAGCATTATAGACAGATACTGATCGGCCATAGCTATGTTGCAGAACAGCGATGTACCAACAGTCGATGCTACCATAGATGCAGTACCGCGAACCCATCGCAGCACAACCTTCATCAGGTCCTGCAACTGTCCTGTAGCGGTCAGTGCACCACCGAATGTCTGTGCACAGATGATAAGCCATATAGTTGGCATCATACCACCCATACCGCTGGTTGCCACCAGATCGTTAAGCATCGGCACACCCGTCTCGATATTAGTTCTGCCGTAGCACACCTGCATCATACCCTTATAAGATGACAGGAATCCGTCGTGACCTGATATTTGGCGTATCAGTTCAGGCTGCACCAGCAGACCTACTATGGCTGCCAACAATATAGCCAAAAACAGAACCACCATCGATGGCCACTTGCGGGCTATCATCACACCAGTGAGCACTGGCACTACCAGCAACCATGGCGATATGACAAACGTGTGCTGCAGTCCGTCCATAAACTCCTGCACATTGCCATGCCCCTGCACGTTCATCATCAGTCCAGCTATCAGGAATATAGATAGCGAAATGATAAACGTAGGCACCGTAGTGTAGAGCATATAGCGGATGTGGGTAAACAGCGGAGTACCCGACACGCTCGATGCGAGCACAGTGGTATCGCTGAGTGGCGACAGCTTGTCGCCGAAATATGCACCAGTGATGATCGAACCGGCTATCCAACCGTCGTCAAATCCATGCGCCTTGCCGATACCCATCAGCGCCACACCGATAGTAGCTACGGTAGTCCACGATGAGCCTATCATCAGACTGACCAGCGCGCACAGCACACTGCTCGAAACCAGGAACACCTCTGGTCGGATGATCTGCATGCCATAGTATATCATCGTTGGCACTATACCCGACACCATCCATGTTCCACCGATGGCGCCTATCAATAGCAGGATAATGATAGCCGGTGTACAACTGGCTATCTTATCCGTTATCTCTTTTTCCAAATTCTCCCACTCCAGTCGCTTGGTGAAGTGACCTATAAGCACACTCACTGCCGATGCCGCCAGAAGCGACACCTGACTGGCACCATCAAGTGTTGCGTTGCCGAACACGGCAACGCAACATGTGATGAGTACTATAAGTACCAGAAATGGGATGAATGATATCATATTAGCAAACCTTCTCCAGGCGCTTCATCATTGCAAACATAAACAGGGCAGCAACCACGCATACTGCGATGAACACACCCCAAACCACTGTCAGGTTGATGTCGCCCCACAGGTAACCACCTACACCTACCAGTTTGTTACCGATGGCGGTAGATACAAACCATCCACCCATCATCAGTCCCTTAAGCTTTGGAGGAGCCACCTTAGATACAAACGAGATACCCATTGGGCTAAGCAACAACTCACCGAATGTCAGAATCAGGTATGTACCAATCAGCCAGTAAGGCGATACGAATGTAGCAGCATCACCTGCAGCCTTCTGCTCGTTAGGAGTCATCAGTCCCTGCGAAGCCAGCATCATCACGATGAATGCCGATGCAGCAACCAGCATACCGTAGGCAATCTTACGTGGAGGTGTTGGCTCCTTGCCCTTGCTGGCCAGACTGCTGAAGATAGCCATCGATACAGGTGTGAGTGCAACTACATAGAATGGGTTGAACTGCTGGAAGATAGGAGCCGAGATAGCAACCTCGCCAGTAGCCTGAGTATACTTGTAGCCCAGTATGCCAAGTGCAACCACGATGATAGCAGCCGAGATGCCCTTACCCTTTGGAGTCTTGCTCTGGAAGAGTGAGAAACCTGCATACACGATGAAAATGATCATCACCAGGTTGATAACATCGAATGGCATTGTATCGGCACCAGTAGCCGACTTAGCAGTAAACTCGTCAGCAAAGTATGTCAGCGACAGACCGTTCTGGTGGAAAGCCATCCAGAAGAAGATAACAACTGCGAATACCAGACACAGAGCAACCACACGCTGTGCTGTCTCCTCCTTGGTAAGCTCGGGCTCGTTGCTTGCAGCCTGAGCCTTATTGTCCTTGCCCTTACCACCCTCAACATGGCGGAATGTGCCACGGAATATGTAGTAGATAGCGATAGAGAGGATGAGCGATGCACATGCGATAGCGAAAGCAAAGTGATAGCTGTCATTAACGCTAGTGCCCAGATTCTGCTGCGACCACTCCATGATGCGTACTGCAGCTGTAGGGGCAAACAGGGCACCGATGTTGATGGCCATGTAGAACAGTGAAAAACCGGCATCGCGCTTGTTGGCGTACTTTGGATCGTTGTACAGGTCGCCTACCATTACCTGCAGGTTGCCCTTAAACAGTCCGGTACCGAAACCTATCAGTACCAGTGCAGCCAGCATCACCACCAATGCGAATGTGTCGCCACCCAGGGGGATAGACAGCAGCAGATAACCTGCAAACATAATCAGGATACCGATGGTAACCATCTTGCCGAAACCGAACTTATCGGCCAGCCATCCACCAACGATAGGCAAGAAGTAAACCAGCATCAGGAAGTCGCTGTAGATCTCGCCTGCCCAACCGGCGTCCAGACCATAGTTAGCTCTTAAAAACAATGCAAATACGGCGAGCATCGTGTAATAACCGAAGCGCTCACCAGTGTTGGCCAGGGCCAACGCAAATAAACCTTTGGGTTGATTTTCGAACATAATTAATTATTTATTTGATTTTAGAATTCTTTGTTCTGATTATATCAAACAGATAGGTACATTTCACTACGATATTACCAAAGTTTGATCTTGAGAAATAGTCGCGTTTTGTGTTGCCGTAGATGTTACCTAATCCGTAGTAGTAGCGTCCCTCTATCATAAAGTGGCCGAAGTGACGGTTGCTGAACTCAAGTCCGGCACCCACTGCGATACCATAGTCGAACTTGTTTTCGACAGCCATCGTATCCTGTGCCACCACGCTCGATGAGCGCAATCCGCCATACTGATAGCCTGCGCTCGATGGATTGAATGCATCCTCGTGCACGTCGAAGTTTGACTCTATCTTATCGTTCACGTAGAAACCAATCTGCGGACCCAGATGTATGAATGCCTGCAGACCGTTGCGCTCGCGTCCCCATCCCAGTCGGGCCAGCAACGGTACCTGCACATAGGTCATCTTACGTTTGTATGCCAGATTCTGTGTAGGGTCTGTATGCAGTGGTACTGGCTGATCATTTTTGTCCAGTATCTGCTCGTTCCAACCTATCTGTGCAAAGTTCACCTCGGCAGTAACTGCACAGATGCTACTGAAGTATTTCTCGCATGTGTAGCGTGCTGTAAAACCACCGGTCACACCACCCAGCATCGTCTGCGGAACCTTAGTCACAAACGCCACGTTGCTCATCACATAACCACCGTTTACACCGATAGCCAGTTCGTTGCGGTATTCACCCACTTGGGCGCTTACCGTTGCAATGAGGAAATGTAAAAATGTAAAACTGGAAATAAGTCGCTTCATATCTTTTGCTTTCCTCATACTTTAGAACTTAATGGTTTCTACCCTACTGTCGGGCGAGTAGTGTACAAACAATTGTGTATGGTTGCGCAGTCCGCCATTGCCATAGCGCTCAAACTGCAGTGGTGTCTGTATATAATCGGGATTGCTCTTCTCGCCCAGGAACTTGCGGCCTTCGCTGTGCAGTCCCATCAGGAAGAAGTAAGCGTGGTCGAAGCCTGTTATGGCAAATCGTGGAAGACTGTTCTGCATGTCGGTATGGAAGTTCCAGCGGAACTTCTGCTGCAGGCGCTTGGTTGATGACGAAAGTGGATTGTAGTAGAATACCGATGGCACATAGGTATTAAACTTATAATAGTTATCCAGATGTGCACGTGTGTACATCAGCCACTCTGTATATCCGAACATATTTATCACCAGGTCAGGATCGGTTACCTTCAGTCCGTTTAGCTTCGAGAATGCGATGCCCAGCTCAGGCGAACGACCAGTGTTAAGTATCACCACATTGGGCTTAGTGCGACTGAATGCCTTCGAGAAGTCAGCCTCGACCGACTTAAGATTGGTGATATTGCACTCCATGTTCTCCTGCTCCAACTGTCGGCGCAGTGCAGCCGTAAAGCTACCCTTCTGACTTGTGGTGTCGTTGCAGTCTATTATCACCGTGTGGAAGTTCTTAAATGCCTTCACAAAGTGCTCGATAGTAGCTGAGTTCTGTTGTGTGTGACTTTGGTACACCTGATAGATGTACTTGTTGTCGGCCAGTTGCGGTGCATTGATAGAGAATGGTATCAGCAACTTTATCTTATGCTTCTCAACAAATGCCGACATAGCGTCCATCTGCTTCGAGTACAGCGGACCGATTATCAGGTCGCACTTAGCGGCAGCCTCGTCCGTCAGTATCTGGTTGATGTCTGCATCCTCGGCAGCATTCCAAGCATGCACGTCGACCGACACGCCAAGTTTCTTGATACTGTCGCATGCCATCAGTACTCCGCGATAGTACTCCACCATGCGTTTGCCGTCGCCATTAACATTGTGCAGTGGCAGCATCACGCCCAGTCGGATAGTGCGCTTGCGCAGATCGTCGGTCACGTCCTCGTCTACAGGTTTAGGCGCAGGGGCCTCTGTCTGCAGTGTAGCATATGGTATCTTAAGCACCGTGCCCTTTTTCAGTTCGTAGCCAGGAGTGTTCATTTCGGGGTTAGCTTTCAACAGCTGCTCGATGGTGATATCATACATACGCGAAATGCCGAAGATAGTCTCCTTCTTCTTCACCTTGTGCAGTCCACGTATATCCTGTTCACCCACCTGGGCCATTGCCACGCTAACTGACATCCAGAAGGCGGCAAAGAACAAAAAATATCTTAAAACTCGCGTCATATTTTCTAATTTTACATATTTCGCATGCAAAAGTACAAAATAAATATCAATTATCGATTGTGAATTATCAATTTTTTAGTAACTTTGCACTTTAAATTAGGAAAAAATGAGATTTCAGCAGATTATACTAACTGTTTTTGCGATGTTTGTGCCAGTTTTGGCATCAGCACAGAGCACTTACCCGTCGATTTCGCCGACGGCCACCTACACCGATGATAATGGCGTAGAGACCGTGACATCTACCGACTTTCAGGGACAGGCTCCGCTCGCTGTTTCATTCCGTGCCAACCCGCAGAATGTGGATGGACTGTCGCCTGTTTACGAGTGGCACTTCCGCCGACTTGGCGAGGCCAAGGACCTGATGGTGCGCTACGAGCAGGACACCGAATACACCTTTACCCAGGCCGGACAGACTAACGTAACACTGGTGTTCCGTCCCGATCCTACCGACGAGGCTGTAGACTCCTTCACCATCGCCGTAACCGTAAGCGAGAGCAAGCTCGTCATGCCAAATGCCTTCTCGCCCAACAATGACGGCCGTAACGACAAATACGATGTAAAGGAGTACCAGAGTCTGGTTGAGTTCCACGCTTATATATTTAATAGGTGGGGCCAGAAACTCTACGAGTGGACCAACCCTGCCAAAGACAACGGATGGGATGGCACCTACAACGGCAAGCCTGTAAAGGATGGTGTGTACTTTGTACTGGTAAAGGCTCGCGGTGCCGACGGCATCGAATACAACATACGCAAAGACGTAAACTTGCTCAGAGGATACATAAATAATGAATAGAGAAGACGAAAAGATAAACGTGTACGGAGCACGCGTACACAACCTTAAGAATATCGACGTAGAGATACCCCGCAACTCGCTCACTGTGATTACGGGACTAAGTGGCAGCGGCAAGTCGTCGCTGGCCTTCGACACAATATTTGCCGAGGGTCAGCGCCGTTATATCGAGACGTTCTCGGCCTATGCCCGCAACTTCCTTGGCGGTATGGAGCGCCCCGATGTCGACAAGATCACAGGTCTGTCGCCCGTCATCAGTATCGAGCAGAAGACCACCAACAAGAATCCACGCTCTACCGTGGGCACCACAACCGAAATATACGACTACATGCGACTACTCTTTGCTCGTGCCGGTCGTGCGTATAGTTTTGAGACTGGCGAAGAGATGGTGCGCTACACTGAGGAGCGTGTGCTCGACATGATAACCCACGACTATGCCGGCCACAAGATCTACATCCTGGCACCGGTAGTGCGCAGCCGTAAGGGTCACTATCGCGAACTGTTCGAGAGCATGCGCCGCAAGGGCTATCTCCACATACGTGTGGATGGCGAACTGCAGGAGATTAAGCAGGGCATGAAGGTAGACCGATACAAGAACCACGACATCGAGGTGGTAGTAGACCGCATGAAGGTGCCCGAACAGCCTGATGAAGAGCGACTCAAAAAGTCTATCTCGCTGGCTATGCGCCAGGGCGACGGACTGATTATGATTCTCGATCAGGACACTGGCCAGCTTAAGCACTTCTCCAAGCGACTGATGTGCCCCACCACCGGCATCAGCTACAGCGACCCTGCGCCAAACAATTTCTCATTTAACTCGCCCCAGGGTGCATGTCCGCACTGTAAGGGTCTGGGCGTAATCAATGAGATTGATATCGACAAGGTTATTCCCGACAAGCAGGCCTCCATCCGCGAAGGCGGTATCGTGCCTCTTGGCAAGTATAAAAATCAGATGATATTCTGGCAGGTAGAGGCCATTCTCCGCAAGTTCGACTGCGACCTCAACACACCTATCGCCGACATCCCAGACGATGCCATGACCGAGCTGCTCTACGGATCACTCGAAGACGTGCGCATCGACAAGGATCTGGTGCGCACATCCAGCGACTACTTCGTGGCTTTCGATGGTATCATAAAATACCTGCGTGGTGTGATGGAGAACGATGACTCTAGTGCCGGCCAAAAGTGGGCCGACCAGTTTCTGGCAGAGATCACCTGTCCTGAATGTCACGGTCAGCGACTAAACCGCGAGGCCCTGTCGTACACCTTCGGTGGCCGAAACATCGCCGACCTTGCATCGATGGACCTGAAGGATCTGCGTACTTGGATAGACAATCTTGAGATAGGCGACAAGCTGTCGAAGACAGAATACGCCATCGCAAAAGAGATACTTAAGGAAATCAAAACACGTCTCGACTTCCTGCTCGAAGTGGGGCTCGACTACCTCTCGCTCAATCGCCAGTCGGCTTCGCTCTCTGGTGGTGAGAGCCAGCGCATACGACTGGCCACACAGATAGGTTCGCAACTCGTAAACGTGCTCTACATCCTCGACGAGCCATCAATCGGACTGCACCAGCGTGACAACGAACGACTCATCCGTTCGCTCAAAGAGCTACGCGATCTGGGCAATACTGTCATCGTGGTAGAGCACGATGAGGACATGATGCGCAGTGCCGACTACATCGTGGACATAGGTCCACGTGCCGGACGCAAGGGTGGCGAAGTAGTATTCCAGGGCACACCCGATAAACTACTGGAAACTAACACGCTGACAGCACAGTATCTTAACGGTGCACTCACCACTATGCCCGCCGATTATAAGCCTCGTAAAGGCTCAGGCAAGAGTCTGGTACTGCGTGGTTGCACCGGCAACAACCTCAAACATATCGATGTAGAGTTCCCCCTGGGCAAGCTCATCGTTGTCACCGGTGTGAGCGGTTCGGGTAAGAGTACGCTTATCAACGAGACGCTACAACCCATTCTGTCGCAGCACTTCTATCGCTCACTAAAGCGCCCCATGCCTTACGACAGCATCGAAGGCATCGAGAATATAGATAAGGTGGTAAGTGTCGACCAGAGTCCTATCGGTCGCACACCGCGCTCTAACCCAGCCACATATACCGGCGTGTTCAGCGATATCCGTTCGCTGTTTGTAAATCTGCCCGAGGCCAAGATACGTGGCTACAAGCCAGGCCGATTCTCGTTCAACGTAAAGGGTGGCCGCTGCGAAACCTGTGGTGGCAACGGCTACAAGACCATCGAGATGAACTTCCTGCCCGACATACAGGTGCCTTGCGAGGACTGTCATGGCAAACGCTACAACCGTGAGACACTGGAGGTGCGCTACAAGGGCAAGTCGATAGCCGACGTGCTCGACATGACCATCAATCAGGCCGTAGAGTTCTTCGAGAACGTGCCCGACATACTCCGCAAGATCAAGAGCATACAGGATGTTGGTCTGGGCTATATCAAGCTGGGCCAGCCCTCCACCACCCTCTCTGGCGGTGAGAGTCAGCGCATAAAGCTAGCCACCGAACTGTCGAAGCGCGACACCGGCAAGACCATGTATATACTCGACGAGCCCACCACCGGTCTGCACTTCGAGGATATCCGCATACTGATGCAGGTGCTGCAGCAGCTTGTTGATCGTGGCAACACCGTCATCATCATCGAGCACAATCTAGACGTGATCCGACAGGCCGACTGGCTTATCGACATCGGTCCCGAAGGCGGTCGCCAGGGCGGACAGGTTCTCAGCACCGGCACACCAGCCCAAGTGGCTAAGAGCAAGAAGGGATACACACCACGGTTTATATGAGTCCAAGGACCATTGCGAGACCAATGGCCCCTATCACTCCATAGCCGATAATTTGTTCTGTTGTCATAATTGATAATTAGAACATATTGCTGCCTTTGAGATAGATTTCGGTGCCGCGCACCTCGCCGGACCCGCTAAAACTAAATCTAGAATTCAATGAGACTCTACCGTCGCTCTTTATCCAGGCAACTGCACCTTCCTTCTTTGAATACACTGTTACTTCGGAACCGCTGTAGGATATATTGCCCATCTGGTTACTCCTATCGTCATGAAAACTATTATAAACATCAACTTTGAACTTCTGGCCGTTGTAGTAGACAGCCGTATATTTAGTCTGGTTTGAACTGCTCGAACTGCTGCTCGACGAGCTACTGCTGCTACGCTGTGCAGCGGCTCTCTTTGCAGCTTCCTCGCGGGCCTTTGCCTGTGCAGCAGCCTGTGCGGCAGCCTCGGCGTCGGCCTGTTGGCGCAGCACCTTCAGCTTGCTAACCTGATCCTTCGAAAGCATGATGCCGTGGAATACGTAGGCCATCAGCAGCGGACTAACGTAGCCACCGCTCATCTCACCCATGGTAAATCCGTAGCAGCTGGCATCGTTCACGCTAGCGTTACCTATCACCTCGCCGCCCATCGTTACCTCATAGGTCTTCTGGTTCAGCTTGATGGTGCCCAGGTTTGGCGTCTGCATTGTGCCGTCGTTGCTCATCTGTCCGATAACGTTGCCTGCAATGTTTGTCCACTTTCCTGTCTGTGGGTCCAACTGGAAAGTTACGTTCTGGCCCTTATATTGTCCCTCGTCGTAGGTCTGGTTGAAAGTCAACTTCAGCGTCGATGGGTCCCACTGGCCCACCTTGTTCTTGTTCCACTTCACGGTCACCACCTTACCTTTTTCAGGCTGCGGAATGGTCGGCTTTATCTTTTCCATAGCCTTCTCCTTCTTCGACTTGATACCGAAAGCTTTACCCAGTCCACCCAGGTCGATCGTCGTAGTCTGCGCATCAGCTACCGTTGCCAGTGCAAACATTGCCACCAGCGACGTTACTATAGTTTTCAATATATTCTTCATGATTATAATGGTTTAGGATTAATTTAATCTTCTGACTGAGCCTTCAGCGATGCAAGAATCTTCTCCACTACGGGCTTCATCTTAGCCTCGTCCTTCTGCAGATACGTGATATCGCCAGCCAGGGTATTACCGTTGCTAATCACAGCGAACGAGATGCATACGATATTCTGCTTCACTAAGCCCTTTACACTGTCATAAGTCTCCTTAACGCCAGTAAAGCGGATGGTGTTGATGTTTCCGTTCGTCACAACATCTCCGCCCTTCAATGACCAGATGGCCTTCCTCTCTTTTTTCTCTGCAGCCCATTCCTTCACGCCATCAGCATCGAATTCACCGTATCGGGCCGAAACCTCGACCATGCTCACACCGTCCTTGCCTTCGAATGCGACATCCTCGCGGGTATTTTCCGTAGGTTTCCAGTCGGCGGGATATTGGAAAACCATATCCTCATCGGCATAACTTGTCATCTTAACCTCCTGCGCATTAGCAGTAACACACATGGCTGCGAAAGCCACAAACATCAAAAACTTTTTCATAACTTTTGTTTTTTAATAATTAATTATGTATTGAATAAATCTTTTAATTGTCGCGTCACTTGGGGATTTCGGTTGCAAAGTTACGGCAAAAAGGGACAAAGTCCTTCAGCAGAATGCGCGGATTATTGTGCAGAATCTTCCAAAATGCACCATTTCATCGCATTTTGTAACATTTCCTATAGTTTCATGATACAAAAAGTAGCTTTTCGAGGGGTGAAATGTCTCATGTTGTGATGATGCGAGGCGTTTTTGTAAGCAAAAAGCAACATTTGCTAACAATTTATTAAAAAAATGGGCAAAAAGTTTGGCGGTTTGAAATTAAATATATACTTTTGCAGCCGAAATGTTATAATCAACGATAATAAAAGAACATTATGATACGTATACAGAACAACTATTGGTGGTGGCGCTCTCGAGATTAACAAGTCGCGAGGCTCATAGCCGTGTATACATACGTAAGAATATACAGAAAGGCTCGTCGCGACAGCGATGAGTCTTTTTTTGATTAGAAAATAAAAATTAAAAGATATATGGAGAATTATTTTGCTGATGAGAGAGGTTTTTATGGAGAGTTTGGTGGCGCTTACGTGCCCGAGATACTCTACAAGTGTGTGCACGACCTGCAGGACGCTTATCTGCCAATAATAGAGAGCGATGAGTTTAAGCAGGAGTATCATGCGCTGCTGAAGGACTATGTAGGACGCCCCAGTCCGCTGTACTATGCAGAGCGCATGAGTGAGCAGTACGGTTGCCAACTGTACCTGAAGCGCGAGGACCTGAACCACACCGGTGCGCACAAGATTAACAACACCATCGGACAGATACTGCTGGCCAAGCGTATGGGTAAGACTCGTATCATAGCCGAGACGGGTGCCGGACAGCACGGTGTGGCCACTGCTACGGTGTGTGCGCTGATGAACATGAAGTGCGAGGTGTTTATGGGTGCTACCGACGTGGAGCGACAGCACACCAACGTGGAGCGCATGAAGATGCTGGGCGCCGAGGTACACCCAGTGCGCACAGGCAACATGACACTGAGCGACGCATGCAGCGAGGCTATACGTGACTGGTGCTGTCATCCTGCCGACACTTTCTATATTGTGGGCAGCACAATGGGACCGCACCCCTACCCTGACCTGGTGGCACGCATGCAGAGCGTAATCAGCGAAGAGATAAAATGGCAGTTGGAGAAAAAGATTGGTCGCGACTATCCCGACTATCTGATAGCCTGTATAGGTGGCGGCAGCAACGCTGCGGGTACCATCTACCACTACGTAAATGATGAACGAGTAAAGATAGTACTGGCCGAGGCTGGTGGCCACGGCTGGCAGACTGACTACACAGCAGCTACCATACACAAGGGCACAACCGGAATACTGCACGGAGCAAAAATGCTGGTAATGCAGAACGAGGACGGACAGATACAGGAGGCATTCACCATCAGTGCCGGACTGGACTACCCAGGTGTGGGCCCAATGCACTGCAACATGGCCAAGAAGGGTCGCACCAAGGTGCTGAGCATAAATGACGACGAGGCTATCTACGGCGGCTACGAGCTGACACGCATGGAGGGTATCATCCCTGCCATCGAGAGCGCACACGCCATAGCAGCGCTGAAGAAGCTGCAGTTTAAGAAGGACGACGTGGTGGTGCTGACAGTTTCTGGTCGCGGTGACAAGGACGTTGAGACATATCTTAAGAACAAGGCTATGGCCGGTGAGTACGGAAAGTTTTAATTGAGAATTGGGAATTATGAGTACATTCAATTATACAACAATATCAAAGACGATCCTGGCGGATCTTTATACGCCGGTGGGAGTATATATGCGACTGAGGGACCTATATCCACAGAGTGCACTGATGGAGAGTTCGGACTATCATGAGAAGGACAACTCGCGCTCGTTTATCGGCATAGAGCCTATGGCCAGCGTGGCTATCGGACACGGACAGGCAACCATCACCTACCCCGACGGCAGCACACTCACCCATGAGGTGAACAAGGAGTATCGCAGTGACAAGGCTATACACGAACTAATAGACCGCATACACGTGGAGGGCGATGATGCCAAGATGTGCGGACTGTTTGGCTATACCAGTTTTAATGCTGTGCGCTACTTTGAAGACATAGACGTGAAGGACGAGACACTGGCCAAGAACGATGCTCCCGACTTGCTATACATATTATATAAGGTGGTGATAGTGATAGACCACTTTAACAACACACTTAAGGTAGTATCGCTCGACGGCGAGGCAAAGATAGACGAGGTGATGAAGGCGATGAACAAAGCCAATGTGAAGGCATATGACTTCCACCCTGTGGGCGATGTGTGCTCAACACTGACTGACGATGAGCATCGTGAGAACATACGCAAGGGCATTAAGCACTGCCTGAGGGGCGACGTGTTCCAGATAGTGCTGAGCCGCCGATTCATCCAAAAGTACGAAGGCGACGACTTTAAGCTGTATCGTGCATTGCGATCAATCAACCCAAGCCCGTATCTGTTCTATTTCGACTTTGGTGGATTCCGTATCTTCGGTTCATCACCCGAGACTCACTGTCGTATCGAGGGGCGCAAGGCTTACATCGACCCGATAGCCGGAACAACCAAGCGTACGGGCGATGCTGAGGCAGACCGCAAGGGGGCTGAATATCTGCGCAACGATCCAAAGGAGAACGCAGAACACGTGATGCTGGTGGACCTGGCACGCAACGATCTGTCGAGAAACTGCCACGGCGTGAAGGTGGACTTCTACAAGGATCTGCAGTACTACAGTCATGTGATACATCTGGTATCGCGTGTGAGCGGTGAGCTAGACAATGGGGCTGATCCTATCAAGGCATTTATCGACACATTCCCTGCAGGCACACTGAGCGGTGCACCAAAGGTGCGCGCTATGCAGCTGATAAGCGAGTACGAGCCACACAATCGCGGTGCATACGGCGGATGCATTGGCTACATCGGACTGGACGGCTCGTTGAATCAGGCCATCACCATACGTACATTTGTGAGCCGTAACGGTGAACTATGGTTCCAGGCTGGTGGCGGTATAGTGGCCAAGAGCGACGTGGAGTACGAACTGCAGGAGGTGAACAACAAACTGGGAGCACTGCGCAAAGCTATACTCCAGGCAGAGAAACTTTAGATAAAAAGAACAAAAGAACAGATTTCTTATGAATATCGTTATAATAGATAACTACGACTCGTTTACATATAACTTGAGTCATTTGGTGAAGGAACTTGGTGCAGAGGTGACGGTGCTGCGTAACGACCAGTTTGAACTGCAGGACCTGGAGGCATATAGCAAGATCATCCTTTCGCCTGGTCCCGGTATCCCAAGCGAAGCAGGACTGCTGCTAGATGTGATCAAGACTTATGCCGGCAAGAAACCTATACTGGGCGTGTGTCTGGGTCATCAGGCCATCGGTGAGGCATTCGGTGGAAAGCTGGAGAACCTCTCAGACGTGTTCCACGGAGTGGCTACACCATGCCACATCACAGTAGACGACCCCATATTCAGCGGTATAGACCGTAACATCACAATAGGCAGATACCACTCGTGGGTGGTAAGCCGCGAGAATCTGCCCGACTGCTTGGAGGTGACTGCCGTAAGCGACGAAGGACAGATAATGGCACTACGCCACAAGACAATGAACATACGCGGCATACAGTTCCACCCAGAGAGCGTGCTGACACCCGACGGACGCAAGATGCTACAGAACTGGATGTTCCTTTAACATTAAAGATTAAACATTAAAAGAGATATGGCACAGACAATGAAAGACATCCTGAACAGGATGCTGAACCACGAGGAACTGACTCGTGAGGAGATGAAGAATATTCTGATTGGTATCACTCAGAGTGAGTATCCTACAGAACAGATTACAGCACTGCTGACTGCACTGCAGATGCGCGGTGTGACAGTGGACGAGTTACTAGGTTTCCGCGACGGTATACTGGAGACAGGCGTACCTGCCATACTGAATGCCGATCGCTACATAGACGTGGTGGGTACTGGTGGCGACCGCAAGAACACGTTTAATATATCGACTACATCGTGTTTCGTGATTGCAGGTGCAGGCTATAAGGTGGCTAAGCACGGAAACTATGCTGCAACGAGCGTGAGCGGAGCATCGAACGTGATACAGCACCACGGCATTAAGTTCACTGATGATATCGACAAGCTAAACCGCTCGTTGAACGAGGCTGGTATAGTATATCTGCATGCACAGCTATTTGCCAAGGCTATGAAGTTTGTGGGTCCTATCCGCAAGGCACTGCAGTTCCCAACTATCTTTAATCTGCTGGGCCCACTGGTTAATCCATCGCAGCCACAGTGCCAGTTGCTGGGTGTGGCCAATCTCGACCAGATGCGACTGTACAATCAGGTGTATCAGAAGATAGGTATCGACTACGGTATCGTGAACTCTATCGACGGATATGATGAGATTTCACTGACTGGCGACTTCAAGGTGACAACCAAGCAGTACGAGCGAATATTCAAGCCACAGGATCTGGGATTCGATATAGCTAAGCCCGAGGAACTGGTGGGCGGTGCTACCGAGGAGGAGGCTGCACAGATATTCGACAGTGTGCTGGAGAACCGTGCTCTGCCTGCACAGAAAAACATCGTGCTGGCAAACGCAGCATTCGGTATACAGGTACTGGAGAAGGGCCAGAAGAGTATCGAGGAGTGTGTGGATATCGCCCGCGAGAGTATCGACAGCGGCGCAGCCCTGCGTACCTTTAAGAAATTTGTTGAGCTTAATTCGTAAAATCCGTATAATCCGTAGGTAAAAAATGGATATCCTAGAAGAGATAGTAGCTAACAAGCGCGTGGAGGTAGAAGCTGCTAAGCAGGCAGTGGCTCCGCAGGTGCTGCACAGACAGGTGGAGGCTATACTCGACTTCAGCACAGCATCGATGAAGCAGGCACTGACGACATCGGATACGGGCATAATATCCGAGTTTAAGCGCAAATCTCCATCGAAGGGATGGATAAAGGAGGACGGACAGCCCGACATTATCCCACTGAGCTACCAGAAGAACGGTGCTGCAGCGCTGAGCATACTGACAGACCAGAAGTACTTTGGGGGATGCGACGAGTTTATAAGCATAGCACGACGCAGCGGTGTGAAGATACCGGTGCTGTATAAGAACTTTGTGATAGATGAGTATCAACTGTTTCAGGCCCGACTGTGCGGGGCTTCGGCTGTGCTGCTGATAGCTGCTGACCTGCAGAAGGACGAATGCCGCACGCTGCTGCACACTGCCCACGAACTGGGACTGGAGGTGCTGCTGGAGATGCACTCGGAACAGGAACTGGAGTACGCTGAGCTGGAGCCAGACATGTGCGGAATAAACAATCGCAATCTGGGATCGTTTGTAACAGATGTGGAGAACTCGTTCCGCCTGGCAGAGCTGCTACCTAAGGACGCCGTGAAGGTGAGCGAGAGCGGAATATCGAATCCAGATACGGTCAAGGCACTGCGCAAGGCCGGTTTCCGCGGGTTCCTTATCGGCGAGAACTTTATGAAGACAGCTGACCCAGGACAAGCGCTCAAAGAATTTATCTCGAAACTATGAGAATCAAGGTATGTGGCATGCGCGAGGCCGATAACATACGCGAGGTGGAGCGACTGGGCATAGACATGATGGGACTGATATTCTGGCCCAAGTCGAGCAGATACGTGAGCGAGAAGCCTGACTATCTGCCCATATACTGCAAGCGCGTGGGTGTGTTTGTGGACGAGGACATAGAACAAGTGAAGCGTATTGCAGACGAGTATCAGCTGGACCTGATACAACTGCACGGACACGAGCGCCCCGACTACATCAGACAGTTGAACGGAAGAAAGGTGATTAAGGCATTCAACATAGCCACAGCAGCCGACTTTGCGCTGACTGAAGCCTACGAGGGTGTGGCCGACACATTCCTGTTTGACACCAAAGGCAAGAGCGTGGGTGGCAATGGCGAGAAGTTTGACTGGAGTGTACTGAGCGAATACAGAGGCGAGACACCATTTCTGTTGAGCGGAGGCATAGGACCCGACGATGCAGAGCGTGTAAACGGGTTCCATCACGACAAGTGCATAGGCATCGACCTAAACTCACGATTTGAGAGAGCCCCTGGGTATAAAGACATCATGTCGCTGAAAAGGTTTCTTCAGAATGTAAAGATTTAAAAATGAATAATGTAAAAATGCAATAATATGAGCAACAAGATCAATCAACTTTTCGCAAACAGCAAGGACAAAAAGCTCCTGAGTCTGTACTTCTGCGCAGGTTGCCCCACACTAGAGGGCACTGGCGACGTGATACTGGCAATGCAACGCCGCGGTATAGCCATGATTGAGGTAGGAATACCATTCAGCGACCCTCTGGCCGACGGACCTGTGATACAGAGTGCCGCCACAAAGGCACTGAAAAATGGTATGAGCCTAAAGACTCTATTCGGACAGCTGAAGGAGATAAAGGACCAGGTGGAGATACCGCTGGTGCTGATGGGATATCTGAACCCGATACTACACTACGGCATAGAGGATTTCTGCAAGAGTTGTGTGGAGAGCGGAGTGAGCGGTGCTATCATACCAGACTTGCCATTCAAGGACTATCAGGAGACAGTAAAGCCGATAGCCGACAAGTACGACTTGCGTATCATCATGCTGATAACACCCGAGACAAGCGAGGAGCGCATCCGCTTTATCGACGACAATACCGATGGATTTGTATACATGGTATCGAGTGCGGCCATCACAGGTGCACAGAAGAGTTTCGACGATGCTAAGCAGGAGTACTTCCGTCGTATCAATGCTATGAATCTGCGTAACCCACGTATGATAGGTTTCGGCATAAGCAACAAGCAGACACTGGAAGCTGCGCAACAGAACGCTGCAGGAGCCATCATAGGTTCGAAGTTTGTAACCCTGCTCAACGAGAGCAAGGATGCCGACGAGGCACTCGACAAACTGTTCGAAGCACTGAAAAGTTAAACGTTTACGTTAGATTTTTATCCGACATTTAGTCCGTAGTTCGCGATTTTGTTGTATATTTGCACCAAATTCGTTGACTACGGACTAAAAACGTTTACCAAATATGAAGAAGTTTCTACAAATTGTGATGCTCTGCATGCTGACACCATTGTTGGCTACAGCCCAGCAGTGGAACGAGGCTCAGTATCGACAGATAGAGCAGAGCATTCGCACCCCTAAGTTTGCCGACAAGGCATACGTTATCACTAAGTATGGCGCTAAGACCGACAACACGGCTGCCAAGAACCAGAAAGCTATCCAGAAAGCTATAGACCTCTGCTCGAAGAAGGGCGGCGGACGTGTAGTAGTGCCTGCAGGACAGAAGTTCCTGACGGGAGCTATCGAGCTGAAGAGCGGCGTAAACCTGGAGGTGCAGGAGAATGCCGTGCTGGAGTTTGTGTTCGAGCCTGCACTCTACCCCATCGTCGAGACATCGTGGGAGGGACTGGAGTGTTTCAACCTCTCGCCATGCGTATATGCTTTCAAGGCAAAGGATATAGCTATCACCGGTAAGGGAACTATCGACGGTGGCGGCAGCAACGATACATGGTGGCCATGGAACGGCAACAAGCGTTTCGGATGGAAAGAGGGACAGACCAGTCAGCGCAATATGGGACGCCCACGACTGCTTCAGGCTGGCGAGGACGGCATACCGATGTATGACGAGAAAGGCAAACGCTCGCCCGAGAGAGTGTTTACAGAGAAGGATCGTCTGCGCCCGCAGTTGGTTAGCTTCAACAAGTGCGAGGGCATACTGCTGGAGGACGTGACACTGCTGCGCTCACCATTCTGGGTGATTCATCCTCTGCACTCTACAGACATCACAGTGCGCCGAGTAAAGATGATAAACGACGGACCAAATGGCGACGGATGCGACCCTGAGTGCTGCGACCGTGTGCTGATAGAGGACTGCTACTTTGACACTGGCGACGACTGTATAGCCATCAAGAGCGGACGCAATCGCGATGGACGCGAGCGCAACATGCCATCAAAGAATATCATTATACGCAACTGCGAGATGAAGAACGGACATGGTGGTGTGGTAGTTGGCTCAGAGATTTCAGGAGGTTGCCAGAATGTGTATGCTCACGACTGCGTGATGGATTCGCCAGAACTGGAGCGCGTGCTGCGCATAAAGACCAACTCGTGTCGTGGTGGTGTAATAGAAAACATCAACATGCGCAACATAAAGGTAGGCGTGTGCAAGGAGGCTGTGCTGAAGATTAACACCGACTACGAGCCAAAGGAGATTTGCTGCAGAGGATACTACCCCACAGTGCGCAACGTGCTGATGGAGAACGTGACATGCCAGAAGTCACAATACGGTGTGATGATAGTGGGCTACGAGGCTGACTCACTGTCGTATACAGTGAACCACATCACTGTGCGCAACTGTAAGTTTGACGGTGTATACGGCAAGCCAGTATACCAGATAGGCAAGGCCGAGGACGTGAAGTATGAGGACCTGATAATAAACGGTTCGCTGGTGCTGCAGGAGAAGCCATACAAGCACTACTCAGAGTGGATGACATACTCTGAGATGAAGCGTGTGCCAAGAAGCTATCTGCTGGACTTTGCATCGAAGCCACGATGGAGCTACGTGATGGGCATAGAACTGGAGTCTATGTTGGACACATATCTGGCATATGGCGGCGAGAAGATACGCAACTACTGCCAGGAGTATACCGACACAATGATAAACGCTAAGGGCGACATCCGTGGATACAACATCTTGGAATACAACCTCGACAACATTCGTACAGGCCACTTTGTGACACGTATGTATCAGCAGTGGCCCGAGGCTAAGAACCTGCTGGCTATGAAGACTATGATGAAGCAACTGCAGAACCAGCCCAGGACAATAGCCGACAAGGTGTATTGGCACAAGGCCATCTACGCCTATCAGGTATGGTTGGACGGCATCTTCATGGGACTGCCCTTCCGCTGTCTTACTGCGCCTATCACCACTACTGCTAAAGAGGCTAAGAAAGGCGCCGTAAACAAGATATACGACGACGCTGTGAACCAATTGAAGATAACCTACGAGCGCACTCTGGATAAGAAGACAGGACTGAACCGTCATGCCTATGATGAGACACGCAAGACCTTCTGGGCTGACAAGGAGAGTGGACTGTCGCAGCATTGTTGGGGACGTGCTCAGGGTTGGTACTCGATGGCTCTGATAGAGGTGCTCGACGTGTTGCCAGAGAACTATGCACGCAGACAGGAGGTAATAGATTTGTTGCAGAAAGATCTTGACGCCGTGCTAAAATGGCAGGACAAGAAGACCGGACTGTGGTATCAGGTGATGGACTCACCCAAACGTCAGGGCAATTATCTGGAGTCTACCTGTTCATCAATGTTTGCATACGTACTGCTGAAGGCTTGGAACAAGGGGTATCTGGGTACAAAGTATCGTGATGCTGGCGTGAAAGCCTATCAGGGCATCATCGATAACTTTATCCGTGTAAATGCGGATAAAACCATCTCACTCACCCAGTGTTGCAGTGTGGCCGGACTTGGTCCTGCTGCTACACCAGAGGTAGAAGAAGCACTGAAAAAAATTAACCCTAAAGGCAGCGTAAAAGAGAATAGTAAGCGCGACGGCAGCTTCGACTACTACCTGAGCGAACCTATTCGCGACAACGATGCTAAAGGCGTGGGACCATTTATCTGGGCATCTCTCGAGATGGAGAAGCTATGAATGCTTTTTGCGGTATTCATAGAGTTCCAGGCTGTTGACGATGTTCTGCCAAAGAACATAGCAACCTGCTCCTACGGATGCCACAGGATTAAGATAGGTATATGCAACCCAAATAGACAAGGCCGTGTTCTTCTGGAACATGGCCTGTCCGCCACATAGCTCATCGCCAAGACGTCGACCTATGCTGCGACCAAGCAAGAACAAGGCGAAGCAGAGTATCATGCTCATGGTGGCAATCATCAGCAATACAGACAATCCTGCATCGCTACGAACGATATTGCGGACAGTAACACCCGATGTGACAGAAAGCTGTACTGACCAGAGATAGAACGACAGATCGGGAATGCCCACAATCCATGCACACAGGCGCTTGGCATAGTGCTGCACAACCCACCCGAGAACCAATGGAGCAACAAGCACCATAGCCAGTTTCTGCAGGATAATTAGGAAGGCCGACCAGAAATCTAGTCCAGAACCACGTTCGAGCAATGGGAATACGGCAGGAATCATCAGTGCCGAAGCAAACGACGACATGACCACAAAGGCAGTCATAGTATTGATATTGCCACCTATTTTGGCTGTGATGACAGGACAAGCTGTGGCAGCAGGTCCGATAATACAGGTAAGCACACTCTCCCACAGTATCTTCTGTGCAGGGTTGGCCTCTACGCCATAGATAATCCAGACATTGAGTGCAACAAGTGCTACCTGGGTAATCAGCACACCCAGATGCCAACGATGAGGACGCATCTGATGGAAGTCGATACGGCAGAAAGTGGAGAAGAGGGTACAGAACACCATCATAGGAAAAATGGTATCCACAACATCGCCCAAAACATCGCCTGCAGTATCGAGCTGAGGCACGAAATAGAACAGCAGATATACCACTGTTCCTACGGCTATCGCTACCGGAAGAGTCCAATCTTTGACAAATTGCTTCAGTTTCATGCTGCAAAAGTACAAAAAAGTTTTGTAATAAAGAAATTTTTTGTAACTTTGCAGCCAATATGAGTGTTACAGAGTTTATACATCAAGATAAAGAGGCCAGACGATTCTCATTTGAAGTGCTGCCACCACTGAAAGGAACAGGCACTGAGAAACTGTTTGCCGACATTGACAAACTAAGAGAATTCGACCCTGCCTATATTAACATCACCACCCATCACTCAGAGTTTGTGTATCGCGAACTGGAGAATGGGCAATTTGAGCGTCGTCGCATTCGTCGTCGCCCTGGTACAATTGCCATAGCAGCAGCCATACAGCAGAGATACCACATACCAGTACAGCCACACGTCATCTGTAGTGGCGCTACTATCGAGGATATCGAATATGAGCTGCTCGACTTGCAGTTCCTTGGCATAAGCGACCTGCTGTTGCTACGTGGCGACAAGGCCAAGGAGGACAGCCGATTCCAGCCTACACCTGGAGGTCATGCACATACCACAGACCTGATGCAGCAGGTGAAACGATTCAACGAGGGATACTTTGCCGATGGCACACCTATCAAGAATCCTGGTCGTGCGTTCGACTATGGCGTGGCTTGTTATCCTGAGAAGCACGAGGAGGCGCCCAATCTGGAGATGGACATGCAGTACCTGAAGCAGAAACAGGATCTGGGCGCACAGTATGCAGTTACACAGCTGTTCTTCGACAACGAGAAATACTTCCAATTTGTGGAGAAGGCCCGTGCCATGGGTATCACTATCCCCATCATTCCTGGCATCAAGCCTATGGCTAAGCTAACACAGTTGACAGTAGTGCCCAAGACATTCCACTGCGACATACCAGAGCCTTTGGCAAAGGAGGTTGTGAAGTGCAAGACCGACGAGGACGCCAAGCAACTGGGTATCGAATGGACCACAGCACAGTGTCGCGATCTGTATGCTCACGGAGTGCATAATATACATTTCTATACCGTATCGGCAGTTGATTCGGTAGTTGAGGTTGTAAAGAGACTGTTATGAGTTTCGACGAGGTAATAGGACAGAAGGAAGCTGAAGAGCGACTGCTGCAGTTGGTTAAGGAGGAGCGACTGCCACATGCACTGATGCTATGTGGACCACAGGGATGCGGCAAGCTGCCACTAGCAGTGGCATTTGCATGCTATCTGCTCGACAACGGCACTCCATCGGCTAAGGCAATGCTGGCCAAGCTGGAGCATCCTGACCTGCACTTCACCTACCCTACCATCAAAATGCCATCGATGGGTGCAGAACACAAGCCAGTGAGCGACGACTTTGCCAAGGAATGGCACGAGCTGGTGATGCGAGGGCTGTACTTCACGATGGAAGACTGGATGCAGGCTATCGGCGCAGAAAATCAGCAGGCCATCATTACTGCAGGCGAAAGCGACGACCTGGTAAGGAAACTCAGTCTGAAGTCGAGTCAGGGAGGATATAAGGTTAGCGTGGTTTGGCTGCCTGAGCGCATGAACATAGAGTGCGCCAACAAGCTGTTGAAGCTGATAGAGGAGCCCCCGCAGCAGACGGTATTCATAATGGTGAGCGAGGAGCCTGACAAGCTGTTGGAGACAATCCGCAGTCGTGTGCAGCGCATCGACATCAAGAAGATAGACAATGACGACGTAGAGCGTGCTCTGATAGAAAAGCGTGGCATAGGTGCCGACGATGCACATCGCATAGCCCGACTGGCTAACGGCAACTGGCTGAAGGCGCTTGACGAATTGCAGGTAGGCTCAGAAAACGAGCTGTTTCTGGATATGTATATCATGCTGATGCGACTAGCCTACCAGCGCAAGATAAAGGATCTGCGCAAGTGGAGCGAACAGATGGCTGGCATGGGACGTGAGAAGCAGAAGCGATGGCTGACATTCTTCCTGCGCATGACTCGCGAGAACTTCATGTACAACTTCCAGGACGAGGAACTGGTATACATGACTCAGCGCGAGGAGGACTTTGCCAAGAACTTTGCACGATTTGTGAACGAGAATAATGTACTGCCTATTAGCGACCTGACCAATCTGGCCATACGCGACATAGGACAGAACGCAAACGGAAAGATAGTATTCTTCGACTTTGCACTACAAATGATTGTATTACTTTTACAGAAATAGATATGACCGAGAAAACTAAAGAACATATCGTACATGTAGGTTGCGACCGTGGTCTGTGTCACCAGGCTGTGGGACGACAGGACAAGCAGCTAAATACATACGACTGGTTGGCCGACGTGCCTGGTAATCCAGATACTACTGACCTGGTAGAGGTACAGTTCAAGCACACCCGTAAGGGATATTACCACAACGTAAACAACCTGGATCTGAAGAAGGGCGACATAGTAGCCGTAGAAGCCAGTCCTGGTCACGATGTAGGTGTGGTAACACTTACTGGCCGATTGGTAAAACTGCAGCTTAAGAAGGTTAACATCAAGTCGCCCGATGACATCAAGCGTATCTATCGCATAGCACGCGAGACCGATATCCAAAAATGGCGTGAGGCTCAGGCTCGCGAGCACTCAACAATGATTGAGAGCCGCAAGATAGCTAAGGGACTGGGACTGGATATGAAGATTGGTGACGTAGAGTATCAGGGCGATGGCAACAAGGCTATCTTCTACTACATTGCCGATGAGCGTGTAGACTTCCGTCAGCTCATCAAGGATCTGGCTGTGGCCTTCCACGTACGCATCGAGATGAAGCAGATTGGTGCCCGCCAAGAGGCTGGACGTATCGGAGGAACAGGTCCTTGCGGACGAGAGCTTTGCTGCGCCACATGGATGAAGAACTTCTCGAGCGTAAGCACCAATGCTGCCCGATTCCAGGACATCTCACTTAATCCACAGAAGTTGGCTGGTATGTGTGCCAAGCTTAAGTGCTGCCTTAACTACGAGGTCGACGACTACGTAGAGGCAGGCAAGCTACTGCCTAACAAGGAGGTTGTGCTGCAGACTCAGGATAGCGACTACTATCTGTTTAAGAGCGACATCCTGGCAGGTATGTGCACCTACTCTACCGACAAGAACATAGCCGCCAATCTGGAGACTATCACTGCCGAGAGAGCAAAGGAGGTTATAGAGATGAATCGCCGAGGCGAGAAACCACTTTCGCTCGAGCACGACGAGGGCAAGAAGCCAGAGGCAAAGCCACACGTTGACTTGGCAGGTGGCGACATCAGCCGCTTTGACAAGGCCAAGAAGAAAAAGAAAAAGAAGAAGCCACAGGGCAACAAACAAAACGAAAAGAAGAATGCGTAATAAAGCAATGATCATAGCACTCGCGATGGCAGCACTGATGGTGTCAGCCTGCCATCGCGGTGTGATATACAGCCACTACGAGCATGTGGACAACGACGGATGGGAGCGCACCGACACTATGCACTTCTACATACCACATGTAAAAGAGCCGGGTGTATATCAACAGCAGGTCATGCTACGCACAGACAACTCGATACCATTCCTAGGCATAAGCGTAGTTGTAGAACAAGAAATCTTTCCACGTGGAGAACACAAACGCAAGCGCATAAAATGTCCACTTGTAGAGAAGAACGGGCATGTGATGGGCAACGGGATAAGTTGCTATCAGTATAGTTTTAAAGTGGATAGCGTAGAACTATACGAAGGCGACTCGCTACACGTTTACGTGATGCACTACATGAAACGTGAAACCATGCCTGGCATCACGGATGTAGGAATCGAAATAAGTAAGAAGTAATAGGGCTTAGTTGTGCAACAGGTTGCGGCCTGCATCGATACGCAGGAAGATGAACAGCAACAGCGTGAAGCCCCAAAGTGATGAACCTCCGTAGCTAAAGAACGGCAACGGGATACCGATTACAGGGGTAAGTCCAAGTACCATTCCTACATTGATAAACACATGGAATAGGAATATACTCACCACACAATAGCCGTACACTCGGCCAAACTTATGCACTTGTCGCTCAGCCAAGTGGATTAGTCGCCATATCAATGCCAGAAACAGCAACAGCACTCCAGCAGAACCTACAAAACCTTCCTCCTCACCTACTGTACAAAATATGAAGTCGGTATCCTGCTCAGGCACATACTTAAGTTTGGTCTGTGTGCCGTTAAGGAATCCCTTACCTTGCAATCCGCCTGATCCGATGGCAATCTCACTCTGGTGCACGTTATATCCAGCACCTTTCAAGTCCTCCTCAAGTCCTAACAGCACGTTGATACGAACACGCTGGTGAGGTTCTAGCACGTGGTTAAGAGCATAGTCGGCCACGTTGAAGAACAACAGCGAGCCCACTGCAAATGCAGTTATCCACAGATAGTTACGCAGGCGTGTGGCCAGGAATCTATATAGCAGATATATTACCAAAGCTGCACAGAGCACCATCTCCACATAGTTAATATCGAATGGGATAATCCACAGTCCGAAGATAAGTGCCAGCACAGTGGCACCAAGACCTACCAGTATCATACGGATAGTGTCGCGCTTGTCATTGCAATACACATATACCAGTCCGGCCGAGAATATCTGTATCATCAGAAGCACAGCAAACTTACCTACAGACGTGGGCGTGATGCTGAGCATGGTGTCGGCAAATCGGATTCCTACCACAAAGTACACCACCATAGCTACACCAGTAAAGAGGATACTGCCTGGCATACCTTCGCGATATAGCATCAGGAAGAACGAGAAATATACCAGCGCACTACCCGTCTCACGCTGCAGAACAATGAACAGCATAGGGACAAAGATCACACCCAGCACAATGGCAAAGTCCTTCCATTTGGCTATAGTAAACCCATAGGTATTCATTAGTTTGGCCAGGGCTAGTGCCGTGGCAAACTTGGCAAACTCAGCTGGTTGCAAGCGTATAGGTCCTAACACAAGCCACGATCGGGAGCCTTTAATACTATGCGGATTGAAGATAGTGCCGAATAGCAATATGAGCATCACTCCGAATATGATATAGGCAAACATGTCGAGATAGCGATCATCCAGCATCAGGATCACGAATCCCAGCACGATAGATGTACCAATCCATACTATCTGCATGCCCGAACGGGTATCAAGACTAAACAGGTCAGTATCGCCATAGCTATAGCTGGCACCGCACACGCTTACCCATCCGAAGGTGAGCAGGGCGATGTAGATGATTATCGTCCAGTAATCGAGCGAACGGATCACTCCTTTTTCTTTTCTGTTACCTATCGCCTGCGCCATATGCTATTCTGCGTTCCTGAATGCCGCGAGCCTTAGCCTCGCTAGCCTCAGATAGTTTACCCTTAATATATTTCTCCATTATCAGTCCGCCGATGGGCACACCGTAGGTAGCACCCCATCCACCATTCTCCACATAGACTGCTACTGCTATCTTGGGATTCTCCATAGGAGCAAATCCCATAAATACAGAGTGGTCGTGTCCGCGGTTCTGTGCCGTACCAGTCTTACCACAGGCATTGAAGTCGTACTTACCCAACTCCTTACATGTACCGCCAAGTACTGATGAACGCATACCCTGCACCACGTAGTCGTAAGCCTCGCGACTAGCCTTGGTGAAGTGTTTGCGTGTGTAAGTCGTGTCAAGTTTCTCGCCTTGTACCTGCTTAACCACGTGTGGTGTGTAGAAATAGCCACGATTGGCTATCGTAGCGCCCAGGTTGGCTATCTGCAGCGGAGTGGCATTCACCTCACCCTGTCCGATAGCGATTGATATGATGGTAAGTCCGTTCCACGAGCCCTTGTAGGCCTTGTCGTAGAACATGGCGTTAGGTATCAATCCACGCTTCTCGCCAGGCAGGTCGATACCCAGACGATAGCCGAATCCCATCGATACCATATAGTCGCGCCAGGTGTTCATGGCGTTCTGAACTGATCCGTATTTACTGATGTTGGTGTTGATCATGTGATACAATCCCCAACAGAAGAATCCGTTACACGATGTGCTAAGTGCAGGCACAAGCGGCAGTGGTGCAGCATGTCCGTGACATCCCACGTGCAGACCTTTGAAGTTGAATCCATGTCCACATGGATACATGGTATGGCTGTTGATAATACCCTCGGTCATAAACGTCAAGCCCTGTGTGGTCTTGAATGTAGAACCTGGAGGATACTGTCCCATGATGGCACGGTTAAGCAGTGGTTTCCACACATCCATCTGCAAGGCGCGATGGTTCTTACTGCGCAGTCGGCCCACCATCTGTCGTGGATCATACGTAGGCGATGATACCATACACAGCACCTCACCCGTTGATGGTTCGATAGCCACGATAGCACCTATCTTACCCTCCATCAGTCGTTCGCCAAGTGCCTGTAGTTCGGCATCTATACCCAGTGTAAGGTTCTTGCCAGGTATGGCACGCTGGTCGAGTGCTCCGTTCTGATAGCGGCCCTGTATACGTCCGTGAGCATCGCGCAGCAGTATCTGTATACCCTTCTGTCCGCGAAGCTGTTTCTCGTACGAACGCTCTATACCCAGCTTGCCGATATAGTCGCCAGGCTGGTAGTAGTCGTCCTCCTCGATATCGGCAGGCGACACCTCAGCCACATCGCCAAGCACATGCGCGCCCATATTATATGTATACTGTCGCACACTTCGTTTCTGGATGTAGAAGCCTGGGAAACGATACATTTTCTCCTGGAACACGCTAAAGTCCTTGTCGCTGAGCTGACTCATAAACAACTGCTCAGTGAATCGCGAGTAACCAGGATTCTTATTGCGATCCTTCATGGTGGCCATACGGCGATCAAACTCCTCTTTGGTGATACCAAGAGCCTGACAGAAGTCGAGGGTATCCAGTCGGTCCTTCACTTCGTTCATCACCACCATAATGTCGTAACTGGGTTGATTGTAAACCAACAACTTGCCCTTACGATCCAGTATGGCTCCACGCGATGGATATTCTATCTTCTTTAGGAAAGCGTTTGAGTCGGCACTCTTCTTATAGTCGTCGCTGGTAATCTGAAGCATAAACAGACGGATGATGTAGATGAACACAATCAATGCGGCCACCCCACCAATCACGTATTTTCGATATTCAAGATCGAAGTCTTTCTGCTTCACCTGCTTCTAACACTTTCGATTGCTAAAATCAGCACCATAGTAAGTACTGCACTAACCACAGAACGAGCCAACCACATGAGCACGTCAAAGAAGTTGAATGCCTCAAGAGCGAAGAACAGCATACAATAGAGCAGAGTAAGCAGTCCGCTAAGTGTGGCAAACTTACTATAGCCCAATGTCTTGAACGATGCTTCCAGATCTTCAGCCGAATCGCGTGGTGCGATCAAGTTCATCAGATAGCACTGAGCCAGACCAGCAAGAGTCATCACGCTCGATGCCAGACCTGGAGTGCTCGAGAAGATGTCGATCAGCAGTCCCAGCATGAAGCATGACACCAGAACGAGCCACTTGGGGAAGTTACGACGAAAGGTGATGGCGAAATAGACGTAAAGCAGCGGAGTGCCAACGCCCAACAGATGCACATGGTTCAGGATAAGCACTTGAACCACAAGCAGCGATACAAACATCACCATTCTGTTAACCAGTTCTATCTTCATACTTACTATTGTCGCTGTTTGAAACTAATAGAGTCGCGGGCAGCCTGCATCAGTGCAGCACGCTCGGCTATACTCTTGTCGCTGATAACCACCACATCGCGCAGATTGCCGAAGTCGGTACTCAGTCGCACCTTTAGCTTGTACGACAGTCCGTCGCTCGAGTTGTATGCCTGCTCAATCTTACCCACAAGCACGCCTGACGGGAAGATCGACGAGAATCCGCTGGTCTCCATCCACTCGCCCAGTTTGAACTTGGCATGGCGTGGCACATCCTCTACATAGGCCACTGACGGATCGCCACCATACCAGTGCAGATAGCCGAAGTAGCCGCGATTGCGGATACTGCAGCTGATGCGCGACGAAGCGGTGTTAAGGGCAGGGATAACTACCGAATAGTGGTCGCTAACTAGGTAGACCACACCTACTACGCCGTTACCACAGGCCACACCCATATCAGGCTCCACTCCGTCCTTACGTCCCTTGTCGATGGTTATCAGATTCTCAGCCTTGTGGATAGAGTTCTCTACCACCTTGGCCGATATCAGCTGATAGTGACTCAAGAACTCCAGCTCCTTGCGCTGCATATCGGTAGTGTCCTTAGTAGCCTCGGCATACAGGCGTCGCAACTGGTCCAGCTGTCGCTCCTGATACATATTACGCAGGGTTAGCTGCTCGTTCAGTTCGCGCATGCCCATATAGCTGGTCATGGTGCTCTCCAGTTCGTACACCTTGCCAGCCATAGCGTTGGCACTCGAGAACCACACACTACCCTGATAGCTGTTGTACTGAAACAACAGAACAACACTGACTACTTCGAGCAATACGAAAACTAGCCAGTGATGATACTTATATAGGAAATCCAGCAGATTGCGCATCGGCCCAAACCACCTTACTTGATTATCTCATCAAGAAATTGAAACGATCCACATTCTTCAGTGCGATACCGGCACCCTTAGCTACGCTGTGCAAGGGATCCTCGGGCACGTGGAATGGAATGTGCATCTTTTCGGTAAGACGCTTGTCGAGACCGCGCAGCAGTGCGCCACCACCTGAGAGATATATACCGTTCTTAACGATATCAGCATACAGCTCTGGTGGAGTATTCTCGAGTGCAGAAAGCACAGCGTTCTCAATCTTAGCCACGGTCTTGTCCAGACAGTGAGCTATCTCCTGATAGCATACAGGAACCTCCATTGGGAGTGCAGTGATACGGTTAGGTCCGTGAACGATGAAGTCCTCAGGAGCCTCATCACCCAGATCTGTAAGTGCCGAACCTACGTTGATCTTGATGCGCTCAGCCATACGCTCAGAAACCTTCACGTTGTGCTGGCGATACATATATTCCTGGATATCAGCTGTCAGATCGTCACCAGCAGTACGTATAGAGTTGTTTGATACGATACCGCCTAGCGAGATAACAGCGATCTCGGTAGAACCACCACCGATATCAACGATCATGTTACCCTCTGGAGCCTCAACATCTATACCAATACCGATGGCAGCAGCCATTGGCTCAAAAATCAGATAAACATCGCGTCCATCAGCATGCTCAGCTGAGTCGCGAACGGCACGCAGCTCTACCTCTGTAGAACCTGAAGGTACGCCAATCACCATGCGCAGTGAAGGCGAGAACAGACGGCTACCAGTGTGAACCATCTTAATCAGACCACGCATCATCTGCTCGCAAGCAGAGAAGTCGGCAATCACACCATCGCGCAGCGGACGGATGGTACGAATGTTCTCGTGAGTCTTCTCATACATCATCTTCGCCTCATTACCTACGGCAATCATCTTGTCGGTACGGCGATCAAGAGCAACTACCGAAGGCTCGTCAACCACAATCTTATCATCGCTGATGATGATAGTGTTGGCTGTTCCCAGGTCCATTGCTATTTCCTGTACGAAACTAAAAAATCCCATCTATTTAATGTTCAATGTTTAATGTTTAATCTTCAATGTTTACTTAGCGGTCTTAACAAACCAAGCGTTGATAGCGGTGTCGTAGTGGCTGCTCACACCAAATGCGCGTGTAGCAAACATACGGCGATCCTCGATATCGGTCTGTGCACCCTTCTTGTTCAGTATGTCGAGCAGCACGCTGTACTCAGCCTTGCTAGGTACGATAACCACATCCTTAAAGTTCTTAGCTCCGGCACGGATCAGTGATATACCACCTATATCAATCTTCTCGATGATGTCGGCCTCGCTAGCGCCACTAGCTACGGTCTGCTCAAATGGATAGAGGTCTACGATTACGAGATCAATCTCAGGAATCTCGTACTTCTTCATCTGCTCCTGATCGCCCTCATTGTCGCGACGACCCAGAATACCTCCGAACACTTTCGGATGCAGAGTCTTTACACGTCCACCCAGAATAGATGGATAGGTTGTAACATCCTCAACTTTCTGACACTCGTAGCCGAGTGACTCGATAAACTGCTGTGTTCCACCAGTCGACAGGAACTTAACACCCTCATCATTCAGTTTCTTCAAGAGCTCATCCAGTCCGTCCTTGTGAAAAACAGACACCAGTGCGGTCTTAATCTTCTTAATTTCAGCCATTTTTTATCCTTATAACGTTATAAATATATGCATTCCTTCAGTCGCTTTAGCGACATTCGGCCGCAAAGGTACAAAAAAAGTACGGATTAACCTTCATTTCTTGAAGAAAATTTAGATTAATCCGTGTTAAAATATGATAGGTCAATTATTTCAGCGTGAAATTCCTCACCCATTCGCGTAGCGGCTCGGCAGCTTCGCTATATTCGGGTTTGAATCTGGCCAGCACAGTCACCAGTCTTGTGGTGTCGTCCTCTATCACCTTGCCGTAATAATCAAAGTCCTCGTCCGACCCCTCCTGTATGCTGTAGTCATCACCCACCTCTACCAGGTCGGCACCCATAGCCAGCATCAGCTGACTGGCAGGGCGGTGCGTACCTTTCAGCGAGTCGACCATCACCGATATCGACATCTCGTCGCTCATAAACACCTCCTGTGCCGTCTCGCCCTTCAAGTCCTGATGATACAGGAACGATGGGTAGTTGATGTCTATACCCAGCTTGTCGCTGTGATACTTTATCAGGTCCCACTGGCCCATACGTATGGTCGCACTGTCGTCGGCAGTCATCTCCATACCGCCATAGGCACGCGGCTGTCGCTGACCTCCACAGGCAGATACTATAATCGCTAGCAGGGCGATTATCAGATAAGATTCATACCTAGAGCCTTGCATGCCTTGCGCATTTCCTCAGGCCAGATGCTAGCCTGAATTTCGCCGATATGTCCCTTGTGCAGCAATACCATACAGAGTCGGCTCTGGCCGATACCACCACCTATCGAGAGTGGCAGCTTGTCGTTCAGCAACTGCTGGTGGAAGTACAGCTGTTCGCGCTCTTCCTTACCCTCTATCTTAAGCTGGCGCAGCAGGCTCTCCTTGTCCACACGTATACCCATGCTCGACAGTTCGAAACTACGACCCAATACAGGATACCATATCAATATGTCGCCGTTCAGTCCGGCGCGTCCGTCTTCGGCTATAGTGCTCCAGTCGTCATAGTCAGGTGCACGTCCGTCGTGCTTCTCGCCGTTGCTCAGCTTGCCGCCGATACCGATCACAAACACAGCACCATACTTCTCGCAGATAGCATCCTCGCGCTCCTTTGGAGTCTTGTCGGGATACATCTGCACCAGTTCCTCAGCATGTATAAAGTGTATCTTCTCTGGCAGGAAAGGCTTAATCTGCGGATATGTCTCGCAGGTAAGATACTCTGTGCGACGGATGGCAGCATAGATGCGCTCCACTATATTCTTAAGGAATGCCAGTGTGCGGTCTTCCTTACGGATTACAGCCTCCCAGTCCCACTGATCCACATATAGCGAGTGCAGGTTGTCCAGCTCTTCATCAGCGCGGATGGCGTTCATATCAGTATAGATACCGTATCCAGGCTCAATCTTGTATTCAGCCAGACTCAGTCGCTTCCACTTAGCTAGCGAGTGCACCACTTCGGCCTTAGCATCTCCCAGATCCTTGATAGGGAAGCTCACCGGGCGCTCCACACCGTTCAGATCGTCGTTAATACCCAATCCTTTCAACACAAACAGAGGTGCTGTTACGCGCCTCAGTCTCAACTCAGTAGAGAGGTTCTGTTGGAAGAACTCTTTTATCAGTTTTATACCCTGTTCCGTCTGCTTCATATCCAGCAGCGGTTCGTACATCACAGGTTTGATTACTTGTCCCATTTTGATTGTTTATGATAAATTTGCGTGCAAAAATACACATTTTATTTAATTATGCAAGCAAAATCGCGATTATTTTTGCAAAATGACACAAAATTATTGATTTCAGCTAACAAATTGCACCACATAGACAATCTTAAAAATTACTAATTCTCAATTCTCAATTCCCAATTCTCAATTTAATTTCCGTACCTTTGTGGCCGCTTTCAGTAGCTATGCATCCGTAGTTTAATGGATAGAATAACAGATTCCGGTTCTGTTGGTCACGGTTCGATTCCGTGCGGGTGTACACTAAATGCTACGCACGTAGTGCGCGCATAGCATTTAGTACAGCAATCACAGTCACACCCACATCAGCAAACACCGCCATCCACATGGTGGCCATGCCCAGTGCGGCCAGTATCAGCACAGCCAGCTTCACGCCTATGGCAAATGCCACGTTCTGGCGTGCTATTGCAATGGTTCTGCGGGCTATGCTGATGGCCAGAGCTATCTTCGATGGTTTGTCGTCCATCAGCACCACGTCGGCAGCCTCTATGGCGGCATCGCTACCCAGTCCGCCCATAGCTATACCCACATCAGCACGCGCCAGCACAGGCGCATCGTTTATGCCGTCGCCCACGAAGGCGAAATTACCTCTCAGCTTCTCTACCTGTGCCACCTTATCCGCAGGCAGCAGCTCAGCGTGATATTCCGTCAATCCCAGTATGTTTGCTACGTTCTCGGCCACCTCGCGGCGATCGCCCGTCAGCATCACAGTGCGCTCCACGCCCAGCTCGCATAGAGCTGCGATAGCCTCGGCACTGTCTGGTTTCACCTGATCGTTTATCACTATATGTCCTGCGTATGCGCCATCTATAGCCACATGTATTATGGTGCCCAGGTGCTGGCAGTCGTGCCACTTTGCACCCATGCTGTCCATCAGCTTGGTGTTACCCACAGCCACCTCTTTATCGCCTATGCGAGCCACTATGCCCTGTCCAGCCACCTCGCGCACATCACTTATCTTGCAGCCGTCGGTAGCCTCATCGGGGAATGCATCCCTCAGTGCGGCACCTATCGGGTGTGTAGAGAAGTGCTCCACATGCGCAGCCAGATGCAGCAGATGGTGCTCATCGCAGCTGTCAGGATGCACAGCCGTCACAGCAAACTGTCCGTGAGTAAGCGTACCCGTCTTGTCAAACACCACCGTCTTTACCTTTGCCAATACATCTATATAGTTGGCACCCTTGATAAGTATTCCGCGACGCGATGCACCACCGATACCACCAAAGAATGTAAGCGGCACGCTTATTACCAGTGCACACGGACACGACACCACCAGGAACATCAGTGCGCGATACAGCCATGTGCTCAGCTCTCCACCCAGCAATGTAGGCACCACAGCCAGTGCTATTGCCGCCATCACCACCACAGGCGTATATACACGTGCAAATCGCGCGATAAACGTCTCGCTCTGCGACTTATGTTCGCCGGCGTTCTCCACCAGTCTGATTATCTTCGACACAGTGCTCTCGCCGAACGGCTTGGTCACCCTTACGCGTATCACTCCGCTCATGTTCACGCATCCTGATATCACCTCGTCGTCTGCAGCCACATCCCTGGGCAGCGATTCGCCAGTCAGCGCCACGGTGTTCAGCGCGCTCTGTCCTTCCGTCACCACTCCGTCCAGCGGCACCTTCTCGCCCGGGCGAATCACTATCGTATCCCCCACTTTCACCTCTTCGGGCGATACAGTCTTTTCTCTCAATTCTCCATTCTCATCTCTTAATTCCAGTGTTGCGCTGTCCGGCTTTATCTCCATCAGATGCGCTATGCTGTCGCGACTCTTGCCCTCGGCATATCCCTCAAACAGCTCGCCCACCTGGAAGAATAGCATTACAAACACCGCCTCAGGGAACTGCGTCTCAGCCCCTGGCAGAAATCCTATACACAGCGCTCCGATGGTAGCTATCGTCATCAGGAAGTGCTCATTAAACGGCTCTCCCTCCATCAGTCCCTCAGCCGCCTCTTTCAGCGTATTGTGTCCTATTATTATATAAGGTATAAGATACACCAGCAGCAGTTGCCATGTAGGCAATGCCAATGTGTGCTCCACCACCACAGCAGCAACCAGCATTACTGCCGTGATTATTATCAGTATTAGCTGTTCGCGAGTGTTATGCTCGTGGTGATGCTCATGTTCGTGTTCATGATGACTGCATGCCTCGCAATGATCGTGATGTTCGTGATTATGTGCCATATTCTTTATTTTTATATTTCTAATTGCAGCGTGACCATTTCTGAATCACGCTGCAAAATTACTAAGTTCTGTCTGCAACCCGGTTGCAATTATGCATTTACGAACAAAATTTCTAATTTATTAAATGGTACACTGGTACGTTACAGCATAATTGACACAAACAGTGTACCATTGTACCATTGTACCATTTGGATTTTTGATTAGCGAATGTGACGGAGAAAAAGAAAGTTATATTTATATTATTATATATATTATAATATATATAATAATATAAATTAATATATAGCATTTGGGGGCTAGTGAATTATCGGAATGGTACAATGGTACATTGGTACGATACAAAAATCTCGAAATTCTCAAAAACAATTGGGGAAAAGTATTGTTTTGCACTAAAAAATTTCGTACCTTTGCACTATCAAAATGAGAATCGCAGAAACTGGCCTTTAATGATTAGAATTGCGAGGATTAGATCTAGAAATTGCGCAAGTTAAATCTGGCAATTGCAAACATTAATAGTGGCTACAGGTGCGATAAATAGGCGACGACGAGAGATCTTTGAAATAATTATACATTATACATCAAACCTTATAACGATTATTACAGATCAGACATAGTCCATACGGGAAGTATCGGCATATTTTTATCATAAAAACCTAATAATCCGGCAAATGATGCGGGAATTTGGAAGAAATATACTATCTTTGCAGCCGATTAATTAAAAAAGTATGGATATTACAGAAAGGTTTTTAAACTATACACAGTTCGACACGCAGTCGAGCGAGGATAGCGAGACAGTGCCTAGTACGGCGAAACAGCTGGTGTTTGCAGAGTACCTGAAGAAGGAGCTGGAGCACGAGGGACTGAGCGACGTGGAGATGGACGACAAGGGATACATCTACGCTACACTGAAGGCAAATACTAAGGACGAGATACCTACCATCGGATTTATTTCGCACTATGATACGAGCCCCGACTGTTCGGGTGCCGACATCAAGCCACATATAGTGCACAACTACGACGGCAGCGACATACTTTTAGGGGGAAGAAGTGAGAATTTAGAATTGAGAGAAAATATTATAATGTCGCCAAGCAAGTTTCCCGAGCTGCTGCAGCACACTGGCGAGGACCTGATAGTGACTGACGGAACAACACTGCTGGGTGCCGACGACAAGGCCGGAATAGCAGAGATAGTGGAGGCAATGTGCTATCTGCGCGATCATAAGGAGATAAAGCACGGCGACATACGCGTGGCGTTTAATCCTGACGAAGAGATAGGCATGGGCGCGCACCACTTTGATGTGGAGAAGTTCGGTTGCGAGTGGGCCTACACGATGGATGGAGGCGACGTGGGCGAGCTGGAGTTTGAGAACTTCAACGCTGCAAGCGCTAAGATACATATAAAGGGTGTGAGCGTGCATCCGGGCTATGCCAAGGGCAAGATGGTGAATGCCAACGTGCTGGCAATGGAGCTGGCTGCGATGCTGCCTGAGGACGAGCGACCTGAGACGACTGAGGGTTATCAGGGATTCTACCACCTGCTGAGTGTGCAGGGCAACGTGGAGCGTGCACAGATGCACTACATAATACGCGACCACGACCGCGAGCGATTTGAGGACCGCAAGCGCACAATAGCAAGCGTGGTGGCTGCAATGAACGAGAAGTATGGTGAGGGAACAGTGACACTGGAAACAAAGGACCAGTACTACAATATGAAGGAGAAGATAGACCCGCAGATGCACGTGATAGACCTGGTGCTGCACGCTATGCAGGACTGCGGTGTGGCTCCGAAAGTGAAGCCGATACGTGGCGGTACGGACGGTGCACAGCTATCATTCAAGGGTCTGCCCTGCCCTAACATATTTGCTGGCGGAGTGAACTTCCACGGACCTTACGAGTTCGTAAGCATCCAGTCGATGGAAAAAGCCAAGCAGGTAATCGTAAAAATATGCGAGCTAACAGCAGGCTTTAATCTTTAATGTTTAAATATTAATCAGGGCGTCGAGCGATTCTTGCTCGCCTACAATCCAGATGATATCACCCTCGCGGAAGCGACGGTTGGGACTATAGGGGGAGAGGCTTTCCTTTCCCTCTTCTAATCCTACCACCATACAACTGTACATGTCGCGGATACGGCTCTCGATGAGGGTCTTGCCCACAAACGGGCTGTCGGATCCGATGATGAGCTGGCGCAGCTTCATCTCGCGCTTCTCGAGTTCTACATCCTGACCAATAAGCTCGCTCTCGATGGCCTCGCGGAAGGCAGTGAACTGCTGGTCGCTACCGATGACCTGAAGCACATCGCCTGGGAACAGGATGTTGGAGCCGTCGGGGATATTGATGCGGCGACCACCACGCAGAATGCTGCTGACGTGGACACCATACTTCTTGCCAAGATTGAGCTGCGCCAGAGTCTGGCCCATCCAACTGGAATTGTTAGGCACTTGGAACTCGGCGATGTGGATATCGCGATCGAGCAGCTTGCCCTCGTAGAGCGGACGCTTCTTGCCGTGCACCTGAGCCTCGATGTCGCGCGAACGGAGGTTCTGGATGAACAGACGCTCGAGTGTGATGGAACGATGCTTGGTCCAACGAGAGAATATGATAAGCACGATGACAATGAGACCGATGGTGATCATCAGCGCATTGGTGAATCGGCTCAGGTAATTGCAGATGTAGAAGATGAAGCTGACGGCTATCACTACGCGCACCAAGATGGTGAACATGAGCGGCAGACGGTTGCGATTGCTCTCGGCCCACAGTGCCTTCCACTCTTCGCTGTGATTCTTCTTCATGACCATGGCACGCAAGAAGGGGGCTATCAGCATGACGGTGAGCACACCCGTGATGGCATTGGCATACCAGTGGAGCTCCCAACCAGGCAGCAATCGGCGAGTGAACGGCAGCACAAAGGTAAACATGAGCGCGATGGTGGCAGAGGAAAGGATGGAGTAAACGATGGTGTTGATAGACATCTGGGTGAGCAGACGCTTCCACTTGCTCTCCTCCTGACTATGCGTATTGCCGATGGTGAGCTGATTGAGCGAATTGATAAGCTTGGTGGGCAAGTGCTTCTCGAGCTTGCTGTAGGCTGGTGTGGCCAGACGAATCATGTAAGGCGTAAGGAAGGTAGTGATGACAGATACTGCCACTACTACCGGATAGAGGAACTTGCCGATAACGCCAAGCGACAATCCGAGCGAGGCGATGATGAAAGAGAACTCGCCTATCTGCGCCATCGAGAATCCGCAACGGATGGCTGACTTAAGCGACTGTCCGCCAAGCATAAACGATATGGTGCCAAACAGGCTCTGGCCTATCAGGATAGTAAGTACCAGGCAGAGAATAGGCAGGGCATATTCTACCAGGATCTTTGGATCGACCAGCATACCTACCGACACAAAGAACACTGCTCCGAAGAGATTCTTGACGGGTTCTACCAGCTTCTCGATGCTCTCGGCCTCGATAGTCTCGGCCAGGATGCTGCCCATGATAAACGCTCCGAACGCAGAACTGAAGCCTACCTTGGTAGAGAATACGGCCATGGCGCAACACAGGCCCAGCGACACTATCAGCAGCACCTCGCTATTGATAAGGCTGCGCACATGGCGCAGGAACAGTGGTATGGCAAAGATACCCACCACAAGCCAAAGTATCAGGAAGAAACCGATGCGCATAACCGACTCTAGCAGTTGGCCGCCATCAGGATTGGATCCGCTGGCAAGGGCACTAAGCATCACCATCATGACAATGGCCAGGATATCCTCGAGTATGAGCACACTCATGACCATGCCGGCAAACTGCTGCTGGCGCAGACCGAGGTCGTCGAAAGCCTTATAGATAATGGTGGTACTCGACATGGCGAGCATACCACCAAGGAAGATGCAGTCCATCTTGCCCCACCCGAACACATGACCTACCATGACGCCAAGCATCATCATACAGAAGATGATGGTGATGGCTGATATTACAGGCGAAGCACCCATCTTAAGAATCTTCTTGAACGAGAAATCAAGTCCCAAAGAAAACAGCAGGAACATCACACCGATATCGGCCCACAGATGTACATTGGTCATATCTACCACCGACGCTGTGTAAGGCATGTTAGGACTGACCAGGAATCCGGCCACAATATATCCTAACACAAGTGGCTGCTTAAGCCGCTTGAATATAAGTGTAACCACACCTGCCACCATCAGTATCAGAGCCAGGTCAGCAATCATTGGTGGGAGTTCTGCCATAATATTATAGTTTTAATACCATTGAACGGCGTTAGAGTAGCTTGAGCGCTTGTCGTACTTAAGCGCATCGGTAAGCGTAGACGCGTTGCAACGGAATGAGAAGTTATAACTAGTATAAGGTGCAAGCACTACCGAACACGACATGTTGAAACAGTGCAGGTCGCGACTCAGCGATGCTGTAGTCATTGATATCTTCTTGTTGTCGAAGTCGTAACCTGATGAGAACGAAATGTTCCATCCGTCGCTGATGCGAACGTTACCACTCACGTTAAGGTTCTGCGTGAACTTGTATGGATAGCGCATGGTGTTGTAGTTGAACTTGCTGAGCGTCTGGTCCTCGCGCATGGTGATACCATAACCGAAACTGAGGCTCCATGGGAACTGGAATGCCATATATCCGTCTTCATCGGTCTCGGCTTTCGATCCGCCTTTACGCTTAGCACCACGCTTAGCCTTCTCCATATCTTCGTCGACGTTGGTCTCTACGTTTGGATCCCACTCGTCGTCATCATTCTGACCTGTGTTACTCTTGTTCTTATCTTTTTCGACCTTCTCGCCACGCAAGCGCTTGAACAGCTTGGCTATCTTCTCGTTGCTGAGTGTGTAAGACAGGTTCTGCGATATACCCTGGAATCGGCCAAGCTTACCTAAGCCCCAGTAGGTGGTATGTTCAGAAACACGTGGTGTGGCACCTACGCTATCTGCCTCATACACATACGATGCGAACACGGCATTAAGGTTGAGAGTATAACTCTTTGAGAGTTTGAGTCGCAACGATGTTGAGAGATCGCTCCACGGACGTATGTCGGCAGCCATATTATACGACATCGACATACGGAACTCGTCGATAAGCGATATCTTCTTGTAGCCGGTAGAGTCGTCGTCGCTCTTAACCTTCATCTCAAGGTTCTGCGACAGGTCCATAGATATGCTACCCGTCTTACCCTTGCCAGGCACTCCGTAAGCGCCCATAGAATATGGCGAGTATTCTACCAGCGATACTTTACCATCGGCATCGGTCTTCTGATAGGTCTCATAGTATCCGTAGCGCGACGCACTGAAATCGGGTGCGTAGCTGAAGCTTACACTTGGTGTAACAACGTGGCGGATGGCCTGAATCTTATCGCCAAACAGCTTGCGACTGGGGATGTACATTCCGTACAACTTGGTTGACGCGCTGAGCGACAGGTTCCAGTTGTATACGTTATAGAATCCGCTGATGGTATCGCTTACCTCTCTCTGATTTACGGCATCCCACGATTTATGAGTCTTATTGAAATATGTACGATCGGTGAAATTGAACGATGGGTTTACGTTAAGATAGCCAAACAGCGTAAAGCTACCGCTGATAGGTATAACGTGCTGCATACCGTTCTTCCAGTCGCGTGTAAGCGACGAGTGCAGCAGCTTATCCTCCTTTGTAGTGATAGAGTTTGTAAGATGTCCGGTATACTGCATCGAGATCTTCTCGTACCATCGCTCGGCACCTACGCGCTTTTTACGCTTGAACGGGTAGAATCGGGCGATAGAGATATTGAGGTCGGGCAATGTGAGCGCTATGGTGCTATCACGCATATTCTGGTTCAAGTTGGTAGACGAGGTAAGCGTCATGCCAATGCTGGAGAATGTGGTGCTCCACGATACTGATGATGTACGTGTGGACTGCGTGAGCGCCTGGGGGTTATACATAGAGCCGAGGTTATCTTTCTCGAAGCTGGTTGTAGCAAAGTTTACGCTTGCCGACAGCTGCGAGTACGGATTGGCCTTGGCATCCTGACGATGACTCCACTGAATCTTAAAGCTGGTGGTCTTGCTATAGTCGGGCATGTTCTTCTCGCCATTGATGGTGTTCTGATAGCTGGCATAGAACGAACCGCTGTACTTATAACGCTTGCGGTAGTTGCTGGCTGCCGACAGTCCCCAAGAACCCTTAGTATAGATTTCACCAAGCAGCTTCAAGTCCATCTTGTCGTTGATGGCGAAGTAGTATCCACCATCGCGCAGGTAGAATCCACGCTCGGTCTCATCGCCGTATGTAGGCATGATGAGTCCGCTGGAGTAGCTCTTGGTGAATGGGAAGAATCCGTAAGGTATAGCCAGTGGCAGGGGCACATCGGCTACGACAAGATATGTTGGTCCGAACACCACATCCTTGCCAGGACGCACCTTGGCTCGCGACATGGCGAGATAGAAATCGGGATGAGGATCGTCGCAAGTGGTATAGCGACCGTGCTGCAGAAACATCTCGCCGTTGGCACCGCGCTTTGACAGTTCGCTGGTAAGGAATCCTTCCTGCTGCTGAGTGTAGACACCCGAGATAAGACCTTTCTTAGTCTTGAAGTTGAACGCCATCGTATCGCTCTGATACTCGTCGCTACCCATCTTGAACACTGGGGTGCCAACAAGTTCGTTGGTGGTGGTATCCTTACTACCGGTGGCGTGTACCAGACTGCTATCAAGACTCATATATATCTTGTCGCTCTGCAGGTCCATATTCTGATACTTCACCTTAGAGTCGCCATACAGATGAGCCAAGCCTGATGCTGCCTCGTATGTAAGCGAGTCTTCAGCCGAATACTCCACTGGCGCATCGATACCATTCTTACGACTCTTGTTTATACTATCCTGAGCCAGAGAATCATCGACTGCCTTGTTGTGACGGAATATAGCGAGCTGAATAGAATCCATGGTGGTAGTATCGACAGATGCAGTAGCCTTGACAGTATCATTAGTGGCGATACGAGCTGTGGTATCAGCAAGGATACTATCATTATTTCCAGAGTCTTTCTGAACTCTGGAGACCATCTTCATTGGTACCTCCGCCATCACCAGTAAGATGACGAAAGTGAACACAATCAATACCGATTTTCTTTTCACGGCTGCAAAATTACTAATAATTTTGCGATTTCCGCCATAGATTAACAGAGATTATCACAAATTATTGGTCTTTATTCAAACAAATCAACCCATTTCAGGAATTTTCGCACTCCTTCGGGCCCAAATTTCTCTAAACTCTGCGCAGTTTCTACTACACTTCGCTCATGGTCGATGTGTGACTTGGAGTAAAATTTATCGGCATAACACACCACTTGCTCTTCCATAACATCGGGTTCGTAACTGCGATCGAGCGGCATGGGCAAATTCTGGCGCTCAATCTGTTCGCGCGAAAGACCTGTACCAGTATGGCGCTCGCACACCAACGCATGGCGTTCGAAACCTTCTTCGCGAAGAATCTGTCCGCCTATATATCCATGACAGATGTATGGCTCGGTGCCGAAGCACTGTATCGATGGTGCATTGCAACGGAAAATACCGATATCGTGCAGCATGGCAGCCTCTTCAAGAAACTCCTTGTCGAGTCGCAGTTCAGGATGTTTATTGGCTATCAACAGACAGCGATCGGCCACCTGACGTGAGTGTAATAATAGTATCCGCCGGAGTTCATTCTCCGACGGATAATACTTATCTATAATAGATTGATAGTCCATTATGCCTCGCGCTCTATCCAGGCGATAGTGTCACCCTGACGGATGTTCTGACCTGGCTTAACACTGATGTCGACAAGCTTGCCTCCGAGAGCAGCTGGGATAGAAACGATCTCGCCCCACTTGGTCTGCAGATAGCAGAATGTGTCGCCCTCCTTATACTTCTGACCGATGAATGGCTCAACGCATGGTGCAAGTACACCTTCGCCACCAAAGCCCCACAACAGCTGACCTGCCAGAGGAGCCTTAACGGCATCGGCCTTAGCGTGCTTCAGAGCGTCGATCTCTTCCTGAGAAATCTTCTGTCCGCCACCCAGCTTAGCATCCTTGGCCTTCTGAATATCAGCCAGCAGCTGCTTCTTGGCCTGACCACTCTTGAATGGACGGTACTGCTCTGGGTGCATAGCCAACTCGAACAGCTCTTCGTCGTCCTGTCCGTAGTCCCAACCGTTCTCGTCCATCTCCTTGCGGAATCCGTCGAGTGCATTCTCGAGCAGTGTATGAGGATCGGCATCGGTAAACTTACGGTTCTGCTTCTCGGCCAGTTCAACCAGCTCAGGAGCGATTGTTCCAGGCACCTTACCACTCTTACCCAGGATCATACCCCAGATAGCGTCGTCCATCATTACATAACGACCCTTGCCCTGCTCCATAGTGAGGAGGTTCATCAGAGCGATGTTCTTGGTGTACTGTGAGAATGGTGTTACCAGTGGGGGATAACCTACCTTTGGCCATACATACTCTACCTCGTTGAACAGCTTAACCAGCATATCGTCCATGGTGAGAGCTGACTCGCCCTTCTTCTCGCGCTCCTTGTTGATCATCTTCTGGATAGGACCAAGATCGGCCATCATCGAGCCCATCATACCACCAGGCAGACCACAACCAAGCAACAGACTTGACATGTGCTTGTTAGCAGGGTTGATGAAGCAGCCCAACCAGTCGTCGATGAACTCCTGAGTGAGCGTGCGAGCCTGCATGTAAGCGTTCATATCTAGATCGGCCACCTCGAAGCCCTCGTTCTTCAGCATAGAACGAACTGAGATGATATCTGGGTGAACCTTACCCCACGACAGTGGCTCGATAGCTGTATCGATTACATCGGCACCATTGTTACATACTTCGAGGATAGATGCCATCGACAGACCAGGACCAGAGTGTCCGTGATACTGAATGATGATATCGGGGTGCTTGGTCTTGATAGCCTTGGTAAGGGCACCCAGCATAGCTGGCTGACCAATACCTGCCATATCCTTAAGACAGATTTCCTCGGCACCAGCAGCGATAACCTCATCAGCGATAGCTGCGTAGTACTCTACGGTGTGTACAGGCGATGTGGTGATACACAGTGTGGCCTGTGGTGTCATGCCACCCTCCTTAGCCCACTTGATACTTGGGATGATATTACGGGTATCGTTCAATCCGCAGAAGATACGAGTGATGTCAACACCCTGAGCATGCTTTACCTTATACATCAGTGCACGAACATCATCGGGCACAGGATACATACGGAGTGCATTGAGACCACGGTCGAGCATGTGAGTCTTGATGCCTACCTCGTTGAATGGCTTACAGAAAGCACGAACAGCGAGGTTAGGATTCTCGCCTGCCATCAGGTTAACCTGCTCAAAGGCTCCACCGTTGGTTTCTACTCGGGCAAAACAGCCCATATCGATGATTGCGGGAGCAATGCGTTCCAGCTGATCTTTACGTGGCTGGAACTTACCAGAACTCTGCCACATGTCTCTGTAAACGAGACTGAATTGAATCTTCTTTTTTGCCATATTTCTAAAGCTTGTTTTCAAATTTGAATGCAAATATAGCACTTTTTTCGCACATAGCGGTATTTATTGCTGAAATTTTATCTTTTTTAGTAGTGGCATTGTTTTTTTGCATACATCTATGCAGGAGATATTCATTTCTTTCGTCATAGAGAAAAAGAAAGTAATCCCAAAAACATTCCGCACGAGGAGACCGGACGTTTTTGAGACTACTTTCTTTTTCGACCTATTGTAAGGACTATTTAAAAGTATGATTCATCAGTCGTTCCTCGGCGAGGGTTTCGAATTTTGTGCCGGGGCGACCGTAGTTGGCGTAGGGGTAGATGCTGATGCCACCACGAGGGGTGAACAAGCCGATAACCTCGATGTACTTGGGGTCCATGAGGCGAACCAGATCCTTCATGATGACATTAACACAGTCCTCGTGGAAATCACCATGGTTGCGGAAACTGAACAGATACAGCTTCAAACTCTTCGATTCAACCATCTTCTCGCCAGGGATATACATTATCTTAATCTCTGCAAAATCAGGCTGACCAGTGATAGGACACAACGAGGTAAACTCAGGACAGTTGAACTGTACCCAATAATCATTCTCAGGGTGCTTGTTGATAAACGTCTCAAGCACCTCTGGTGCATAATCACTCTTGTACTCAGTCTTCTTGCCGAGTGCCTGCAAACCTTCCTGTTCTCTCATATACATTAAACATTAAAAGATTAAACATTAAAGTTCCTTGACCTTAAACACATTATATGCAATATCGCGGTCAAACACATCCTCGTGGTCGTGCTTCTTGGTGAAATTTACCACACGGATAGTAACGGGGAGTGCAATGATTTCGTAGACGGTCTTAAGTGTTACCTGAGTAATGACCAGCGAAGGCATCTCCTCCCAGGGGATGACACCACCAAGTGCAAGCGGGAAGAAGATGATAGAGTCGGTCAACTCACCCCAAATGGTACTCATCACAGCACGAGCCGAGAAGTTACGACCATCCGAGCTCAACTTCATCTTACTCATCACATAGGCATTAATAAACGAACCAGCAAGGAATGCCAGGAACGATGCTCCTGCAATACGAGGAGCCAGCCCGAAGATCTGATGAAATCCCTCCTCACCAGCCCAGTAAGGCGCACCAGGAATCCAGTCGGCGATGGCACCAAACACTACGAACAAGAAGTTCATGGCGAAGCCAAGCCAGATGAGCAGACGAGTGCGACGATAACCCCACACTTCGCAAACCACATCGTTGATAATGTAACTAACTGGGAAAACGATCAATCCTGCAGTCATATTGGCAGGGCCGAACGAAATCTGTTTTGTCTCCAATACGTTTGCCGTAATCAGGCACACGCAAAACAGTATGCCGTATAACATAAACAGCACACTAATCCTCTGATTGTCTTTTAATTTTTCCATTTTACTTGTTTTGTTAAAGGGGGTGTTCATCGACCCCTGTTATCCACTATAATAGATACAGCAGCCATCCCATATACGCCATAAACGTGAAGATGAGCAGCCATCCCTCTCTTCGCGATACATAGTACTTGGTGATGGCAAACAGCCACATCAATCCGATACTAATCAGCATCATCATCAGGTCGACGATAGTGATACCCATGATACGCATGGGGTGAACCACAGCCGTTACACCAACGATGAGCAGAACATTAAACACATTCGAGCCTATCACATTGCCGATGGCAAGTGCAGCACGACCTTTGTAAGCAGCTACCACACTGGTGGCAAGCTCTGGCAGCGATGTACCGCCAGCCACGATGGTAAGACCTACCACACTCTGACGAATGCCGAAACGGTGAGCCATATACGTGGCACCATCTACAAAAAGATGACTACCACCGATAAGACAGGCCAGTCCTAGTAATATCCATCCCAGATTTATCCACGAGAACTCGAGTGGCTCTTTGGGACGCTCGATGCCCAACTCCTCCTCGCGCCACTTCATCTCACCCGAGCTGATAGCCATGCGGAAGGTGTAGAACATAAATGCAAGGAATCCTACCAGCAGTATCAAACCGTCCTGACGGCTTATCTGGTTACCCCACAAGTGAGGCGAACTCATATCGTCGAAACACAGAATGAACATCAGTAGCGATGCGCCGATGGCACACGGAATATCCTTCTTAACCGTGTTAGGTGCCACTGCAATAGGCGCCACAGCTGCCGAGCAACCCACGATAAGCAAGGTGTTGAAGATGTTTGAACCTATGACATTACCTACAGCAAGATCGCTGGTGCCCTTGATGGCCGACACCAAGCTAACGAACAACTCGGGAGCCGATGTTCCGGCTGCCACAATGGTCAGTCCGATGACAATCTCGGGCACTCGCAAGCCGCGAGCCATGTTCGAAGCACCTTCAGTAAGTCTGTCGGCACCCCATATAACCAGCACTACGCCGATAATGATAAATCCGATGTTAAGCAGTGTCATAAGCCCTATCCTACTCTATGTTTACTCTATGTCCTCAAGAAATGCATCGAGGCTGCGACGGTCCTTCTTGGTGGGACGGCCGGTGCCACGTGCACGGTCTACAAATCCGCTTATGCGGGTCATCTCCAGCAGTTCGTACTGCTCAGGGGCAGTCACGTTTTCGTATATCTCGGGCAGGAGTTTAGCCCCTACTCGCTGTTCGATAGTCTTGAGTATGCGGAAAGAGTAAGTGATAGGTGGCTTGCGCACGCTCACGGTCTCGCCTACCTTAACCATACGCGACGGTTTTACGGTTACGTTGCCCACGGTAACACGCCCGTTCTTGCATGCGTCGGCAGCTATCGAGCGAGTCTTGAAGATTCGCGATGCCCACAGCCATTTATCTATTCTTGCTTCTTCCATATACACCTTATTGTCACTTGTCACTTTGTCAGTGTCACTTCTTGCCGAGTTTGTTAAACTGGTTCATAGTAATATCGATACCAGCCAGCACAAAGCTCTTGATTATCTCGCAGGCTGTATCGATACTCGGCTGCAGAGACTTCATATCCTCTTCATCATACTTACCTAGCACCCAGTCTACCTGCATGCCGCGAGGGAAGTCGTTGCCGATACCCATACGCAGTCTAGCGTAGTTCTGGCCGATCAACTGCTGAATATGTCCAAGTCCGTTGTGCCCTCCATTAGAGCCACCAGCTTTCAAGCGGAATGCACCCAATGGGAGTGCCACATCGTCGCTAATAACAAGCAGACGACTCTGTTCGATATTTTCCTTATTCAACCAGTAGCGCACAGCATTGCCGCTCAGATTCATATAGGTAGACGGTTTAAGCAGTATCACCTTTCGGCCTTTCAGCGATGTTTCAGCCACAAAGCCATAGCGTTTATCGGCAAAAACAATATTGGATGCCTTAGCAAAAGCATCCAATACCATAAAGCCTGTATTGTGGCGGGTGTTCTCGTACTCGTCGCCGATATTTCCCAGTCCAACAATCAAGTACTTATCCATTC
>JAEEGG010000951.1_pt1 | contig 82462 bp, 57 predicted proteins | sample 9134161 | NCBI WGS metagenome assembly JAEEGG01 (sample SAMN16246543, study PRJNA631951) | gut metagenome | biome: gut microbiome; feature: rumen; material: CR-attached | host: Bos | place: Iran: Karaj | collected 2018-10
GTCATGCTGCCCGTGAGGAAGGCGTCAATGCCATCTACGAGGCGCTGGACGACCTCGTATGGTTGTGCGACTATCGTTTCAAGAAGAGCAGTCCTTTGTTAGGTCCCACAAAGATGACCGTTACGGTATTGAATAGCGGTACACAACATAATGTCGTACCCGACGAGTGCCGTTTCGTCATTGACGTCCGTACGAACGAATACTATCAGAACGAATACCTGTTCTCCTTCTTGCAGAAGCACATGAAGAAATGCCAACTGAAAGCCCGTTCGTTCCGATTGTCTTCGTCGCACATCCCCATCGGTCATCCGCTGGTCATGAAGAGTCTCCAGATGGGGTTGGTGCCCTTTGGCTCCCCCACGCTGAGTGATCAGGCCCTGATGCCGTTCCTGTCGCTGAAGATGGGTCCTGGCGACAGTGCGCGCAGCCACTCTGCCGACGAGTTTATCTGCATCAGCGAGATAGAACAAGCCATAAAGACTTACGTAGAATTGTTGTCGTTATAACGTTATTTCGGGATTTCGGAATTTCGGAGAAATCTTATCTCCCTAACCAGCTCTCAGGATTCAGTTTCGTCGTTTCGTGGCGTAACTGGAACTGCAGGATGTTATCCTGTCCCACCCTACCCAGTGACTGACGAGTGCTCACCTTCTGTCCACGGTGTACGTTGACGCTGGATAGATTACAATATACCGAGATGTAACTGCCGTGACGCACCATGACTACCATGGAACCGCCAAAACTGAACACCGCACTGACCTCACCGTCGAAGATGCTGCGAGCCTGGGCACCAGCCTCACCACGGATATTGATACCCTTGTTGTCGAGCGTCACACCCTTCAGACCTTCTACATTATACTGTCCATAATGGCTGACGATGCGATAGGGACCGGTGATGGGAATAGGCAGACGACCGCGGTTGTTGGCAAAACTGCCACTGATGCGCATATCCTCCGTAGGCACACGTAATGCTTCGTCAGCCTCCTTACGGGCCGAGGCCACAGCCTTGGCATGTTCGCGGTTTTCTGCTTCTGCCTTACGCTCTGCTTCCAGACGCCTCTGCTCCGCCTCACGGGCACGCTGTTCGGCAGCCTCGCGTTCTTTCTTATTCTTGGCAGCCAACGCTTCCTTCCTGGCTTTTTCTTCCCTTGCTTTGGCTTCGGCAATACGACGGGCATTCTCACGAGCGGCAGCCTCAGCAGCAGCCTTCTTACGCGCCAGTTCGGCAGCACGTTTCTTGGCGGCCTCCGCCTCCGCACGCTTCTTGGCCTCAGCAGCAGCCTTAGCCTTCTGGCGAGCCACCTCCTCAGCTATCAGACGGTCAATCTGAGCATTCAGCGCAGCATCTTTCTTCTTCTGCTGGGCAATGATGTTCTGGATGGTCTTCTGTTCCTTCTGCAACGTATTGACCATCGTCTGTTGTTCGGTCTGCTTGCCTTCTAGTGCACGGCGCTCCTGCTCGTCCTTCGACAGCAATACACGCTTGTGTTCCTGGGCATTGGTCAACTGCTGGAACTTCTGGTTGACCTCTTCCTGCTTCTGCTTTACCTCCTCACCCTGTGCACGCTGGAAACTGGCATATTCCCGCATAAAACGCATGCGGCGGAACATCTGCATCAGGTTGTCGGCACTGAAAATGAACATCAATTGACTCTGCGCCGAACGGTTACGGTGCATATACCGCATCGACTTCACATAATTTGCCTTGCGCTCGTTCAGCTCGTCCTGCAACTCTTCCAACTGTGTCATCAGCAGCTCGATTTCCACATCCAGATGACTGATATCCTTACGGATGGTATCTATCGTGCGGCGCTTACCTTCGATCTCGTTGTTGAGCACCATCAAGTTCTGCAACCGGCGCTTGACATCTTTCTCGTTGTCACGCAAACGCGATTCCTGTTTCTTGATTTCCTGCTGTATCTGCTGACGCTCGTTCTGCAGCGACTTCACAGTAGGCTGGGCCGTCTTAGTGGACTTCCTGGACTTACTGGATTTTCCGGATTTCTTGCTGGTCGTAGCGGTCTTCTTCGCCGCTGGCTTCTTGGCAGTCTTTTTCTGCTGCGCATAAGGAGCCAGGGTGAAGGCCAATAAGAAGAATATGATGCTTAATCGCTTCATCCAGAAGGATTAGAGTGACATAAAGCGCTGAAGAATCTCCTCAACGGATACCTGACGGTATTTACTTGACACCTCCGTACGGGTCTCCCAGTTTTCGTCAGCACCCATGTAGTTGAGCGTCATACCCAACTTCACTTCCTTTTCCGGAGTGGTAAATGAAATCTTATGTTGCATTGGGAAGAACTTGCGGTTGTTCTGCTGGAAGTCCTCGTAGTCCCAATTCAACTGGTAGTTGCCGCGGAACCTGTCGTTATACATGATGTTGGCCATCTTGACCTGAGCGTTTCCTTTGTCTGCCAACCAACGATACGACATCTTGCCGTTCTCCATTGCAATGACAGCATCGTCGCCACCCATATCAGTACGATACAACTTCAAGGCCTCGTCGGTGACTTTCACCTTGCCGGGCTGGAAGAGCTCGTTCCAGAACAGCGACTGCAACACAAAGAAGTCAATCTGGCTGTTGCGCAGGAAGTCCATCTGTGCATAAGGCACTTTCATGTAAAGCTTGTTGATGCGGTCCATAATGAGCACATACTCCTTGGTAAACTCCAAACGTCCGGCCTCCACGAAGCCGAAGGCCATGAGCTGCAGGCGGATGACGTCATCGCGCTTCATCTTCAAATTTCCCGTGAGCGTCATCTGACGAGCTCCCACCTCCACACTGAATTTCACCTTCGACGTGATGAAACGGGCGTGCTGGGCGTTGTCACTTACTTTCTGCAAGAAGGCCTGCTTCTTCAGTGTGTCGATTTTGACCTCTGTCGGCGTCTCCTTGACAGCCTTACGATTTGTGTGACACGATGTTACAGCAATCAACGTAAGTGCCACTGCGGCAATCTTCAAAATGCGTACTGTTTTCATTCTTTCAAATATTTTTTAAGTTTTATCTTTCTGATAAGTATCTGTCTGCGGTCGTCTTTCACCTCCGACTTCTCCGAAGCTCTGTCCAGCGCCTGCTGCCAGAACGCCAGCGCCTGTTCCTTGTCGCCACAGTGGAAGTAGATGTCGCCAGCATGTTCAAGCAATACTGCCGACGTGTCGCTGTCACACTGCAGCGTTTGGTCTATATACACCTTCGCCTCGCTATAGCGCTCTTGCATAAAGAGTATCCAGGCGTATGTGTCAAGATAGGTAGCATTCTTGGGTTCAGCCTTGATGGTGCGATACGACATCTGCTCGGCTTTGTTCAGTTCCCGTCCCAACTCGCTGAGGTAGTAGGCATAGTTGTTCAGGCAACCGATGTTGTCGTCCTTCCACACGAGACAGGAGTCATAGGCGGCAAAGGCCTCATGGTCCTTACCCTTCTGGTGCAGGATATCGCCCATGACGGCATAGAAGTCGCTGACAATGGCTGGGTCGCTCTGGTCGGTAATGACGCTGATACCGTTCTGGAAGGCGTTCAGCGCATCGTCCAACTGATCCTTCTGGTAGTAGGCAATGCCCTGATAGTAATAGAAGGCCATTTCATCGGGATTATACTGGCGTGCATCATGACACAGCGCTATCACACGGTCCTTGTCCTCCGCCTGCCAGGCATAGCTCACCAGCTGCAGACGGGCGGCAGCATTGTCGGGGGCAATGGCCAATGCCTGCTCCAAGACGGCCTGAATGCTGTCCCGTGGCATCTGCTTCATATTCATATACGTCGCACAAAACAGCGCCATATCCGCATCACTCTGCGGCATCTGCAGGATGCGATGGAACAACTGCAGCACGCGAGTCGAGTCGCCACCGTTCTGTTCACTTTCGCCGATCAGTTGTCGCAACAATGCCACACGGTCCTCCTGCGTGACATTCTTATTCAGCAGGATGCGCTCGCGGTACTGCTCCGTCTTCACCGAGTCTTTCTGGTCGTAATAGTAAGCCATCAGTCCCATCAGTGCACTGCGGTTGTCGGGTTCCTGACGCAGCACGTCCTCATAGATGCGTATAGCTTGTTTCTGCTGGTCGTTCATCGTCAGCGCATTGGCATACAGGCAGAGATAGTTCAGGTCGTTGGGATACTGCTCCTGCAACTGCTTCATCTCCTGAATGGCAGCCCGCTTGTCGCCCTTCCGTGTATATAGCTGACTCTTGGCATACGACAGACGCTCGCTCTTGCCCTCGGCAATCTCCAACTTGTTCAGCATCTGAATGGCCTTGTCGTAGTCCTCCAACTGTTCGTAGAGCTGAATCAGCATGCCCAACACGTCCGTACGGTTGTGGTTGACGTCATACAGCTGTTCCAACACCTCTGCCGCCTCAGCATACTGGCGTTGTGCAATATAAGCCTCGCCCAGCGTCTCCAGATAGGTGGCATTATGGGGCTCCAGTTCTGCGGCCTTCTTGATGCAGTAGAACTGCTGGTCCTTGTCCTTCATAGCCCGGTAGTACGGAGCCAGATAGTAGTAAGCCTCCGAACGCGTAGAGTCCAGTTCCACACAATGGCGCAATAGGTCGAAAGCAGCATCGTTGTTGCCCTTCTCCCGCTGGCAAATGGCATCCAGGAAGAAAGCGTCGTACTTTTGAGAGGTGAGAGGTGAGGGATGAGAGGTGAGAGATGTGTCTTCCTGGCTGTCTTGTGCGAAACAAGCCAACCCTGTCATCAAAAACAATATGAAGAACAATCGCCTCATCACTTCTAATCTCTTACTTCTTACTTCACTCCTGTATGTCCATATCCACCCTCGCCACGTTCTGTCGTGTCAAGTTCACTGACAATCACCAGATCGGCCTGTTCATGTCGCGCAATCACCATCTGGGCAATACGCTCACCGTCGTTGACCACAAAGTTCTCCTGCGACAGGTTCACCAACACCACACCAATCTCACCGCGATAGTCAGCGTCTATCGTTCCCGGCGTGTTCAGCACCGTGATGCCGCGCTTCAGGGCCAGTCCACTGCGGGGACGCACCTGAGCCTCATAGCCCTCGGGCAATGCAATGTACAGTCCTGTCGGTATCAACTTGCGCTGCAAGGGGCACAGCACCACCGGTTCCTCCAAGTTTGCACGCAGATCCATACCCGCACTTTGGGGTGTAGCATATGCAGGCAACTGATGGTGCCCGCGGTTCACAACCTTTACTGTAATCATCTTCTCAGAAACGTTTCTTACATTAAATAATGTGCAAAGGTAGTGTTTTTATGCGAAAAATGACACATGTATAACAAGAAATGCCCATCCCTTGTCGTTTTTTAACGTTTCTTAATCTTTTTCGCTACTACTTGTTTTCTTGAGTAACCTTTTTCTGATAATATAAAATTTTTCGCCAAACATTTGGCAATCAAAAGAAAAATTTGTATCTTTGCACCAGAAAAATAGTGGCTTATAACAATCACTGCCACGCAAAGATTTTTATAAGCAAATTCTCCCAAAGCAACTCTATAGCATGTCTATACCAACTCTATACCAAGTCTATACCAACTCTATGGTATCTCAAGGGTTCCTCCGAGGTCTCTCTAAGGCTCCTCAAGGGTATCGCTAAGGTTGCTCTAAATATGAATGAATATGGTAAAGTATCGTAAAGGTGTGAAAAGCGGCAAGCAGGGTGACGTGATATACAGTTCATGGCACGGCATACCATATGAGCGGAAGATGCCTGAGTCGGTGGCAAATCCGCGAACTGAGGCGCAGCAGGCACACCGTAATGCCTTTGCTGAGATTTCGCGACTGTCGTCAGCCATGAAGGTGGCTCATACGGTGGGTCTGCATAACAAGGCCATGCGCGATAAGCTTAACACCCATAGCGTTTTCAAGAAGATCAACAAGGACTGCTATGGTGCTGACGGCATCGACTATCCCCGCATTCGTATCAGCTGGGGGTCGGTGTCAGGTATCAGCATCACCTCTGCCGAAGTGGATCAAGATGGTATCGTTCGCGTTGCTTTCGCTGGTTATTGCACCACGGAAAACAAGAACGACGAATTCTATCTTTTCGTCTTTTGTCCCGACCAGCACGAAGGCCGGTTTATTGCCCCGGTAGCCCGTTCAGTCGGTTTTGTCAGTGCAATAATTCCTGAGGAGTGGAAGGATCATGCCCTGCATCTCTATGCATTTATGAAAGGTAAGAGACTCCGCACCTCCGATTCTGTCTATGTCGGTTCGTTTTCTGTTAAGAAATCATGAGTAGGCGGCTCTTGCCACTCACAACCCACACCTCACGCGGGGATGGTGAGGACCATGCGGGTGCCGCCGACGTAAAGGGGGTCGATTTCAAGGGTTCCTCCGAGGCGGTGGGCCAGTTGGCGACAGAGGTAGAGGCCCATGCCCAGACCTTCGTTGAAATTGTTGAGCTTGACAAACTGCGTGAAGACGCGTTCGCGGTCGGCCTCGGGAATGCCTGGTCCACTGTCGGCCACATAGAAGCAGACGCTACCATCGCCTTTACGTCCACAGCCGATGGTGATGTATCCCTCGTCGGTGAATTTGTTAGCGTTATGCAGTAGTTCGCTCAATATGCGAATGAGATACCCCCTGTTGGTGGTGACCATGAGATTGCTTGTAGTCGATTCCAAGCGCATCTCTACCGTCTCGGGCTGTCGTATTACGATATCATAGGCCACCTCCTGGCAAAGTTCGTTACAGTCTACCACGTCGTTCTTCGGCATTTCGCCCGTCTGTTCCAGTTCCAGCGTCATCTTCCAGTTGTCGATGATATGGCCGATGTTCTGACCGTTGAGAATGATGTCGCCGATGACGATGCCAAAGTCCTCTCCCTCCATGAGGCTATGGCCGTCGCGCAGCACCTGAGCAAAGCCACTGATGATATTGAGCGGGGTGCGTATCTGGTGGAACATATCACGGATGAATGCCGCTTTCTTTTGGTCGGACTCCTCTGCCAGTGCCTTGGCAGCGGTCAGTTCTTCGTTCTTCTGTTCGGTCGCAGTACGCGTTGCTTCCAGTTCTGCCACGTAATTAGTTATGGATTGCTGCATAGTATGGAAACTGTTCTGCAGTCGGCCCACTTCGTCGAGGCGCGTGCTGGGTGCTATCTGCCGGTCGAAATGGCCCTCGGCAATATCTTCCGTCTGCAAAGCCAATGTCACAACAGGCGCCATGGTCTTATGAATGATGAAATAGCAGAAGGCCAGCATGATCAACAGACCGAAAAGGATGATGCTGATGATGGTATAGATCATGTTGTTGTAGTGCTTGAAGATGTCTTCCTCAGGACAAACGATGGCCAGTCGCCAACCGGAATCGGACAACGGCTGTTCCAAGACAAGACAGTCGGTGCGCTTGAGGTCGTCCATCGTGACACCTTCCTTGCCGGCAGCAATGACGGTATTTTTGGAACCCACGAGAACGAAGTAGGAGTCGGGATATCGCCATTCGCGGTTAAGAATCTGCGAGAGCATGCGCTGTGAGAGATCGACGGATATCACGCCAATGGTCCGACCATCGGCAGTAACCAGCGGTTTGCAGTAACTGGCAATGACGTCGCGCGAATAGAAACCGGTAGGGCTATAGTCCTGAAAGGGGTCCACCCAGCAGGCCTTACCCTGTTTGAGCGGCTCGCGATACCAGTCCATCTCGAAGTAATTATAATCGTCGTTACCCTCGTTTTCTGACTCTATATGTCCTTCGTTATTAAATGAATAGGCCGAGAAGTAGTGTCCCTCACTGGGGAAGAAGTCGGGCTCCATGGCAATGCTGCAACCGTTAAGCATGGGATTGATTTGCAGGATGCGGGTTGACAGTGCCAACAACGAGTCGGGCTGTAGGTTTCGGAGCACCTGCCAATCGGTATTCTGTGTTGCCACCTGCACTTCGTCCATGATGCCAGTAAGATGCTGGGCCGTGTTGTTGAGCATCTGTCCCGTCTCTGCGACAGCAGCCTGACGCACAGAGGCCTTCGAGCGGTACATGAGGAATCCTATGGTCACGACGAAGATGACTACCACGAATGCCAGTATGCTGATGCTGAGGCGTACGGACACCGACTTACGAATATAATTGACAACTGTGTTCATTTAACTTTCTACTTTAACTTCGTCGCTACCCTGTGCTTCCTTCAACAGTTTGTCGAGCAGGGCTGTCACCTGATTCGTATTCTTTAACATATCGTCAACCGTGCGATTGAATTCTTCTTCGTTCAACCCGTCGTGGTTGTCGCAGATGGCATAGGCATGCGTCAGGATACCCTGCACAGGGCCCTCCACCTTTTCCGGCATCTGATGGAGCAGGTGAGTCTTTACACGTTCCTCTTCCCTCACGCGTTCGTAGGCAGCTGCCAGTTCGCGGTTCTGCCCCTCCATCTGGAGAGTTTGCTGTCGCAATTCTCCGATGTATTGCCGGAGTGCCTGCTGTAGTCTCCGGAATCTGCGCTGGAGCTTTCCTATCTCGTCAGGTCGTGTGCTGTCGGGAACTTCATCGGTGAACTGTCCATCAGCGTTCAGTTCGGTGAAGTCTGCCAGCCGTTTCAGTGGTTTCAACGTGTGTCTCACGATGAACAGACAGAAAACGAGCAGCAGCACCAATCCCACAACCGCAATGATACGTGCAACACGCAGCAATCTATAGTAGGAGTCGAAGATGTCGCTCTCAGGACAGATGGTGGCCACGCTCCATCCTGTATTCTTAAAGGGCTTGTAGAACACGTAGCTGGGCACACCGTCGATGTCCACGATACGGTAACCTGTCTCACCTGCTATCATCGCCTCACCGATGCTGGTGGTAACAGAGTCGTGGCGCTCCATCGAACGGGTGAAAATGGTTTCGTAGAACAGCTTGGTACTGTCCGGATGCACCAGATAGGTACCGCCCTTACCCAGTAGAATGCTGTAGGAATGAGGATAGGGCTTGGCCTCGCTGACGGTGGACGAGAACCAGTCGAGGCGGATATCGACAGAGAAGGTTCCCACGACTTTCCCCAGTGCATCGTGGATGGGCTGGCTATAGCTGGTGAAGATATCCCTAACGATGATGCCCTCTTCAGCATCCTCGAAGAACGGTTCTATCCAGTAGGGTTTGTTGAGCAATTTGGGTATCAGATACCAGTCCATACAATGGTACTGATAGTTGTCCGTTCCTTCCTGTTCGGTCTGGATAGAATCACCGTTGTTGTAGGAATAGGCCGAGAAATAGCGACCTTTCTCCTTGAAGAAATAGGGTTCGAACGAGATGCTGCAACCTGTCAGTTCCGGATTGCTCTCCAATACCTGACGGCTCAGGTCGAACATGAGGTCGGGATTGTCAAGATGACTCTCGATGACCACCAGCATGTTGTTGGCTGCTACCTCGGTGCGGTGCAGGGTATTGTCGATGTGGAGCACAGCACCCTCAATGGTCTTCGTGGCCTTGTCCCAAGCCTCCTGGCGCACCACATCACGCGTCTCGGAAAACATCAGGGCGAAGGCGGCGGTAAAGATGGCCGCCACGAGAACCACCACCCAGAAGCTCAACCTTCTGGATAGCGAACTGCGTACAAATCTTATCAGCCACTTCATTGTCCCATGATTTCGTTATACGTTACCGGACGAGCTATCAGTCCACATGCTGTCATCATGCGCGACGCCTTCTCCACCATGTCACGACGCACGCGAAATTCCCGTTTGCCCGTGTCTTTGTTGATTTGCAGTCGCAGACACTCCTCCAGCATCAGCCGTTGCAATAGTCGATTGGTAGGGGAATTATATCTGCGCACGTATTTCATCACGATGTCAAGCGTCTCTTTCGGATGCTCGGCGGCCCACTCCCATCCCTGACGGCTGGCCTTGGCAAATTTCTGACACGCGGAACGGTGCTTCAGATAGTAGTCACGCTTCACATAGACTCCCGTCTCCTGGATGTTATAGTCATGGTCGGAGAAGCGATAGACGCTCTCGTCAGACATCTTGAATCCTGCCTGTATCAGCTGGTAGTATTCATTATAACTGACAACCATTGTGGCATCGACAGCACCGCTGAGAAAGAGGTTGATGCCACTGGTGAATGGTATCCACTCGTAATGCATCCCCTCGCGACGGTCCATGATAAAAGTCAGGTAGTTTGGGTCAGAATTGAAAATAGCCACCTTCTTACCCTTCATCTTCAGCGGATCGGTATCCCAGCGGGAGATGAGCATATTGCTGCTGTTCATGGAGTCCTGGAAGATGTTTACCAACGGAAAGCCCTGGGAGATGAAGTCCATGGCCGACATCAGCGAGAACATGGCCGCATCGCACTCTTGTGATTTCAGTCGCGTCAGTGCCGAGCTGGTCAGTGTCGGGTGTTGTATCTCAACATCCAGTCCTTCCTTTCGGTAGAATCCCTTTTCGTAGGCCACATAATAGCCTGCGAACTGTGCCTGTGCCTTCCACGCGGTGGTGAACACGAAATGTTCTCCTTGCGCCTTTATCACCATAGGCATCATGAGCAGCAAAGCTGTCATCAGGACTTTCCATTGACTATTCCTTCTTTTCTTCGCCATACGCTAGTTGATGGTTGGTCAAGATATTCTTACCTTATAACGCTGCAAAGGTAAGCATTTTCGGCGAAATCACCAAAAAGAATGAAAGAAAATGATACAACATCAATTGTCGTGCAAGATGAGGGCAGACTGTGGAGAGACGACAGCTGAGGTGCCTGAAAGGGTGCCAATACCGTTCTCGTTGATGACACCATCGCGGCAGACGACGGTGTAAGAGCTTGCAGGGATGACAAGTTGCTGAGCCTTCTTCGAAGCGTTGAGGATGACAATGATGTTACGCCAGTCGTCACGCCCGGCATAGTTCTTCAGTCGGAAGGCAACGACACCCTTCGGTGCATCCAGAAATTCCAGATGTCGGCGTACGAGATCGGCAGAGCCCAAGCGGAAAGCCGGATGGTGGCGGCGCAGGGCGATGAGGTTTTTGTAGTACTCAAAGACCTGCAGGTATTTCGTCTTGTTCGCCCAATCAAGATGATTGATGCTGTCCGGTGACTCAAACGAGTTGTGGACGCCCTGCTTGGTACGCAGCAGTTCCTCACCACTAAGCATGAAGGGAACGCCCTGAGAAGTAAAGACGGCTGTCTGTGCCAAGAGGTCGAGACGAATGAGCTCATCCTCAGTGATATTCGGAATGCTAGCTTTGAGGCGATCCACCAGACACATGTCGTCGTGACACGAGACATAGCTTATCATTTGGATAGGTTCCTGTGCCCATGGTTTTTCGCTGTAGTTTACCTTCTTCATCTTCACCTGCGGATGACGGATGGCACCAACGATGCCAAACTTCAACGACTCCTCTTCGGGCATGCCACCCAACCAGCCGGGCTTGGTATCGTCGGAGAACGGACCGCGCAAGGCATCACGAATCTCGTCGGAAAAAGCAGCAATGCCCGGCATCTTGGAGATGTTCGCCTTCATACCCAACAATTCGTTGGGATAGGCACACGAGCCTGCACTCCAACCCTCGCCATAGATGAAGATGGTGGGATCGATGTCGTCGACCATCCGGCGAATCTGGTTCATTGTCTCGATATCGTGAATGCCCATCAGGTCGAAGCGGAAACCATCGATGTGGTATTCGTTGATCCAGTACTTTACCGACTCAAGCATAAAGCGGCGCATCATGGGCTGTTCGGAGGCCGTCTCGTTGCCACAGCCGGAGCCATTGCTATAGCCCGACGGAGAACCGTCGGGAACGGTGGCTGTCTTGCGGTAGTAGTAGTCAGGATAGGTTCGCTGGAAGTTGGAATGGTCGATGTCGTAGGTATGGTTATAGACCACGTCGAGGATGACGCGGATGCCTGCCTTGTGGAGGGTCTGAACCATCTGTTTGAACTCGCGGATGCGGGTGTCAGGACGGTAGGGATCCGTAGAATAGCCGCCCTCTGGCACGTTGTAGTTGACGGGGTCGTAGCCCCAGTTGTATTTGTTGTCAGCGAGACGCGTCTCGTCCACTGACCCATAGTCGTAAGAGGGCAAGATATGGATGGCGTTAACGCCCAACGACTTCAGATGGTCGATGGCCCACGATTCGGTCAGTGCCATAAACTTGCCTGGGTACTGAGCATCAGGGCGGGCGATGGAAAAGTCACGATGGTGCATCTCGTAGATGACGAGGTCAACTGGTGATTTGCAAACGGGACGCTGGTCGGCAGTCCATCCTTCGGGATTTGTATCCGACATCGTGATGATAGCAGCACGCTTGCCGTTGACGCCTACCGCCTTTGCAAAGACACCCGGACACTCGCCACGACCCATGTCGAAGGTATAGAAACGACCCTGCAAGTCGCCCTGTATTTCTGCTATCCACAGACTGTCCTGCAATTTCATCTTAACCGTCTTGAGAGCCTTTCCTCCTATTCCATCTTTATAGATACGAACCTTTACTCCCTTGGCATCAGTAGGGGCAAAGAGACGGAACACGGTCTTCTCGGGCGAGTATGTCATCTCGTCAAACCGAAAATCATGAGCAGTTACGAGGGTTTGCATCGTTACAAACAATAAGCATAAAACTATCTTCTTCATATCATTGTTACCTTGTTAATCTCTTTTCTTTTCTGATTCTTCACCAAACAGGAACTCAGGCTGATAGCCTCCGGCGTCGACAACAATCTTCTCGAAGACGATAGCGGGATCGTTGGGCGAAAGGGTCAGCGTATGTTCCTTCTTTGAGGCGTCGAACGGCAACGTCACGACAGATTCCACCACGCGACGAGCTACCGTAGGATAAAAGATGGAGTAGATGTTCTCCTTGGCCTCGTTGAGGTTGTGGTTGAAGTTGACAACCTGCGGTTCGCTGCCATCGAGGACTACGGAGTAGGTCAGTCCGCCTTTGTTCAGATAGTCGAGAGTGGACTTGACGACGACGTGGACCTTGACGGTGGTTTGCGACTGAGTCGCAACACACTCTGGAGAAACGACAAAGCGATAGGAGAGCGAGGCACCATTGACGGGCTCGGTGTAGGGCATGAGGGTCATGCCGCTGAGGGTGCGGCCTACGAAGGGCAGAACGGTCCATTGGGCGTTCTTGGCAGGCGTGGCATCATAGTAATGCTCTGCCTCCATAGCCACAAAGCCGTTGTTCAGGGTGAAAGTGTATTTCCCGACGGGGGAACCGTCGGGCACCGTCTTTATTTCGGGGAGGCGGTCGGCGGGGAAGTCGTCATTCCACGAACGGTAACCGATGTGCTTCTGTATCATCATACCATTCCATTTGCCACCAGCGATGTCGTGGTTGTAGGATGCACAGAGCAGTGAATCACGACGGAAAGCCTCACGGGCCCGTTGTGCCCACTCGTTGGCCTCCGGCAGGTTCTTTTGTGCCAGATAGCGGTTCATGGCCACGGCATAGTACATCTGATAGAGGTTCGACATGGCCTGTACGGGAAAGAGAATGAGCTGCTGGTAGGCGTCGCGGTATTCGGGTTTGAGTGTCAGATACTGACGCAGAGCCTCAGCCTCCAAACGCATGTAGTCGTCAGCCACACGACGCCACTCGCCTGTTGCAACATTATACGTACGGGCATCCATCATCTCTGCCGTCGTACGTCCTGCATATTTGCAGCACAGGTTCAGAATACGTGCTGCCTCTGCGGCCTGCTCGTCACCAAACTGCTGACGACAGAACGGCTCGGTGTGGGTTGCGACAACGTCGCGACTGACGGAACGGGGGTTCCATGCCATGTCCATAAATAAGGTTATGGGGTACTCCATGGGCTTGAGGTCACCCACATTCAGAATCCACATACGATCCAGACCGTAGTCGGCAGCCAAGGTCAACTGCTCCCACATATTCTGTGAGGGCGTCACGTTGAGCCACTTCGAGTTACGGGGTGCTCCCACATAATCAACATGATAGTATAGTCCCCAGCCTCCAGGATGCTGACGCTCCTTGGCATTCGGCACGCGGCGCACGTTGCCCCAGTTGTCGTCACATAGCAGGATGAGCACGTCGTCAGGCACACGCATACCCTTGTCGTAATAGTCGAGCACCTCTTTATATAATGCCCACACCTGTGGTGTCTCCTTGGCAGGGCGACCTGTTACCTGCTTAATGATCTTACGCTGGTTTTCGACGATGGTCTGCAACAGTTTGGTATCGGCATCCTCGCTCATTGCTTCATCACCATCACCACGCATGCCAATAGTCACGATGTCGTCAGTGCCTTTCATACGTTCGATACCCTCACGGAAGAAGCGGTCGAGATTTTCCTTGTTTTTCTGATAGTTCCAAGGACCCCACTCTTTACGATGGCGGGCATATTCCTGGTGGTTGCGAGCCATCGGTTCGTGGTGACTGGTACCCATGATGACACCCATGGCATCAGCAGTCTTCAGGTTCTCAGGGTCGTCAGCATAGAAGGCCCATCCCCACATGGCAGGCCACAGGAAGTTACCCTTCAGGCGCAGGATAAGTTCAAAGACCTTCTCATAGAAACGGTGGTCGCCATAATTAGTGCCAAAAGTATTCTTTACCCAAGTCGTCAGACATGGAGCCTCATCATTGAGAAACAAACCACGATAGCGCACCTGAGGTTCGCCATCAGTATATTCGCCTTTCTTGATATAGAGGTCCGTATGTTTTACGACAGGCACGTCAGCCCACCAATACCAAGGTGAGACACCTATCTGCTGAGACAGTTCGTAGATGCCAAATACGGTACCACGTTTGTCGCTACCAGCAATCACCAACTGGTTGCCGATGGTCTTTAAGATATATTTCTCACTCTTTCCCTTCAGATCGCGTAACACACCCTGTTTTACCCATTGGTCAATCTGCTTATTGACACCCACAGTACCAATGAGGATGGTTGGCTCGTCGGACGCAGAAGGACGAACACCTGTCACGCGTTCAAAGTCGGCTTGCAGGGATGCTGCTGCACGCTGCACACAAGCGTTTTCCTGAGCAGAAAAGCCTATTGTTACGCCCTGTAACGGCAAGGCATCAGCAGAAGGCTGGAAAAGGACAAATGATTCTGTCGCATGAACAATTACTGACAGTAAAACAGCGGTAATGATTAATGATAGTTTCTTCATATTTTATTTTTTTAAGTTGTTCGAACATTGCAACAATACTGCCATAACTGGCGGTAGAAAGGATGACGCGTCATCGTTTGACGGTTGCCCAAAATGATGACTTTCATACGGGCTCGGGTGATAGCTACATTCATGCGACGCAAGTCCCGGAGGAAGCCAATCTGCCCTTCATCATTGGAACGTACCATAGATATGACGATTATGTCGCGTTCTTGTCCCTGAAAACCATCAACAGTATTGATACTAATGAGTCTACGGAAGGGTTTGAAATACGCACTTTTCATCAACAGACGTCTCAAATACTGCACCTGAGCACGATAAGGTGAAATCATGCCCACATCGATACGTTCATCCAACAAACGCTGTTTGCCTATACGTTCGAAATACTGTTGCAGGACATGCATGGTGAGCATACCCTCGGCCTTGTTAATACGACCATAACTCTCGCCTACGAATTCTTCTTTGAAGGAAAGGTCTTCTCCCTCTGAGTCGTCAGATAATTCCACATATTCAGAAGTATCTATCCATTCCATGGGTGTGTCGAGGTCAAGGATGCCCCGGAACTTCACCTCAGGAGCACTTTCCACCTGACCATGATAGAAGTAGTCGGAGGAAAAGCGCATGATGTCATCGTTCATACGATATTGGATACGCAGCAGGGTAACAGCCTCCGGATGCGTCTCGACAATACGTTCCATGAGCGTCTTGCCTAAACCAGCCTTCATGGCAGCAATACTCTTGACGGTAGGCGGTAACTGACAATGGTCGCCAGCCAATATCACACGACTGACGCGTCGCATGGGAATCCAACAGGCTGCCTCCAACGCCTGGGCAGCCTCATCAATGAACAAAGATCCGAATTTCTGACCATCGAGCAGACGGTTAGCAGAACCCACCAATGTCGAAGCGATGACACGTGCCTCGCCAAAGAGTTCGCTATTGATGCGGATTTCCAATTCCGTAGCACGGCTTTTCAGGCTTTCCAGTTTTTGGTGGTATCCGTCGGTGGCCCGACGGGAACGGTGGCTTCGCAGTTCGCGGATGGCTTTGCGCAGGGCCCACAGCTGGGGATAGTCGGGGTGAGCCTCGAAACGACGTTCATAGGTAAACGACAGCATTTTGTCGTTGACACGCGTAGGGTTACCTATACGTAAAACGTTAATACCCCGATCGACCAGTTTTTCGGATATCCAATCGACCGCCATATTGCTCTGTGCACAAACCAGCACCTGGTTCTCGCGCATCAGTGTTTCACGGATGGCCTCAACGAGTGTTGTCGTCTTTCCCGTGCCTGGAGGGCCATGAACGATAGCTACATCCTTGGCTCGCAGCACCTCATTGACTGCCTGTTCCTGTGTCGCATTCAGATAGGGGAAATGCATCGGCTGGAACGTAAAGGTCTCCGGTTTTTGACTCTTTGAATGAAAGAGGTCACGTAGATAACCCAAGCGTCCCTTGCCTCGGATGACACGATCCAACGCCTCCATCATCAGCCGATAGCTCGTCTCGTCGAACGACAGTTGTATGCCGACATTATCTGCCCCTTGCAGGTCGATAATTTGGGCATTATCGGGCAGCGTTACCACCATGCGGTCGCCATCGACATAGCTCACCACACCCGTGAAACGGAAATAACGGATGGTAGTTTCACTAGAATCTCTAGATGACCTAGAATTACTAGATGGTCTAGATTCGCTAGAGAAAAATACGACTGGACGCCCGAACTCGAAATTGTGTTCAATGTCTGTGTCTTTCGTCCGATGAACTTCCAGCGCCAGTTGGTTGAGCGAATTATAGTAGCTCTTACCTATGCGGAGCGGCCACCAGGCATCACCACGCTTCACCTTCCGCCCGATACCGATAGTCTCGGTTTGTTGGCGGTAAGCCTCTTTCTCCGTCTGGTATTCCAACTGGAGCAAGAGGCGTTGTTGTTGGAGAGCCTGTATGGCACCTGCGGTTGGCATCAGCGACTATTTAGCCATCAACGACACAGCGAATCCGCCACCGGGAGCCTCCGTCAGTTTCAGTACATCACCCTGTTTGACTACACGCTTTGTGATGGTGTAAGCCTGGGGATTCGTTTCGTAATGCGCACCCTTGGCGTCAGCATAGATGGTGCAGTCGTACTTCTTACCTTTATCAAGGAAGTCGAGTTTGATGTTGGTCTTATGACCATTCTCGTCGCACTTGCCACCAATGAACCAATTGTCAGTACCCTTAGCCTTACGGGCGACGGTAATGTAGTCGGCAGGTTCGGCCTCGAGATAGATACTCTCGTCCCAGTCGCAGGCCACGTCGCGTATGAACTGGAAAGCATCGTCGAACTGCTCGTAGTGTTCGGGTAGGTCGGCAGCCATCTGCAGGGGTGAATACATGGTGAGGTAGAGTGCCAGCGAACCAGCAATGGTGATGCGCGCCCACGAGGTGTTGTCGCTCCACGTGTTGAGACGGGTGACGAAGATGCCTGGAGTATAGTCCATCGGACCACCCTGCAAACGGGTGAAGGGCAGGATGCAGGTGTGATCGGGACGACTGCCTCCAAATGCTTCGTACTCCGTACCACGAGCCGACTCGTTACCCACCAAATTAGGATAGGTACGGCAGAGACCCGTGGGACGCGTAGCCTCATGGGCATTGACCATGATGTGATGTTTGGCAGCCTCTTTGACAACATAGAGGTAGTGGTTGTTCATCGACTGCGAGTAATGGTGGTCGCCACGTGGGATAATGTCACCCACATAACCCGTCTTTACTGCGTCGTAACCGTACTTATTCATCAACTGGAAGGCCTTCTCCATGTGACGTTCGTAGTTCTGTGTCGAAGAGCTGGTCTCGTGGTGCATCAATATTTTGACGCCCTTAGAGTGGGCATAGTCGTTGAGCATCTGGATGTCGAAATCGGGATAGGGCGTCTGGAAATCGAAGACGTCACGCTTCCACATATTGGCCCAGTCTTCCCAACCAACATTCCAACCTTCTACCAACACTTGGTCGAGACCATTCTTAGCAGCAAAGTCGATGTATCGTTTCACCTTTTCGTTGTTAGCAGCATGGCGGCCGTTGGGTTTCACTTTCTTCCAATCGATGTTGTCAAGTTTGATGCTGGGGAATTCGTCGGTATAGTTCCAAGAAGACTTACCAACAATCATCTCCCACCATACGCCACAGTATTTCGTAGGATGAATCCATGAGGTGTCCTCGAGTTTACAGGGTTCGTTGAGGTTGAGGATGAGATTGGAGGAAAGCATGTCGCGGGCATCGTCGCTAACGATGATAGTGCGCCAGGGCGTCTCGCAGGGCGTCTGCATGGCACCCTTCAGACCAGTGGCATCAGGAGTCAGATGACTGACAAAAGTAAAGGGCTGTGGCAGAGGGTAGGAGCCAGCGGGGGAACCGCCGGGCACAGTGGAAGGCGCTGGCGTATAGGCATTGCTGCCACCCATGAGCTTCGTCGTTAGCTCCGTGGTTTCAGCATCGACCAGTTCCAAATGCATCGTGGCATAATCCGCACATGCAGCTTCGTGGATATTGATGTAAAGACCGTCGTCGCTCTTCATTTGCAACGATGTCTGTACGCCCGTCTCGGAGAAGACAGCCACGCTGGAGTTGTCCCAGTTCACTGCCTCTTTCATACGGTTACGGATCTCAGAGAGTTTGGTCTCCTGTGTTTCTTGCTCTTGCGTGTCGTAATCGCCAGGCAACCACCAAGCGGTATGGTCGCCAGCCATCGCAAACTCCGTACGCTCGTCTTTGATGAGGAAATAGTTCAAGTCCGGCTGTTGCGGGAACTCATAACGGAATCCGATACCATCGTCATAGACACGGAAACGGATGAGTATCTCGCGACGATGCTGACGGGGCTGGAGTCGCATGCCAGAGGGGGCTTTAGGAGGAGCAGAGCGCCATTGTTGCAACAGAGTCGCAACATACTCTACATAGTGATTGCGGATGTCGCGGGTCTCGCCCCAGACGGGTTGCCACGTCTCGTCGAAGGTGGAGGTTTCCTCCTTGACAAGGGTGAAGTCGTCCATCAGGTCGCGCTCGTTCATGCCCATGGAGGCATGTTTGTCCTTGGCCAACTCAAGTCCCAAATGTGAAGGGCGTACCACGTCCTTTCCCTTATAAAATAAGGTATAGGTAGGACGTCCGTCGTCAATGGTGAAGTTAAGCACAACATTACCATTAGGTGACTTGACTTCCGTTGCCATTGCCACCATTGGCAACAGCATGAATGCTAGAAATAAGTTTTTGCGTTTCATCTTGAAGAATTATTTTCGTCCACTTTGAATGATTAATGTCTTGATAGTGTCATTGAAGTCATCCTCCTTCATCAGTTGTTCGATGGTGAGGTGCATACGATAACGCCAATAGTGGCGGGGATTCGCAGGAATATTGATACGCTCGGCATTCTGGTCCGGCAGGCGCAGACGTTCGTCGATAGACAGCCAATCCTGCAGCGACAGCAGACACAGCATAGAGGGCGAGGTGAGCTGACGACTCAGGATGTCCTTTGCCAACCATCCTGGCAGTGGATGAGGTGCATCACCACCGCGGCGTAATGGACCATTATAGTAGGCCTGAGTCTGTTCATTGTCTTCGTCCCACCACTGGCGCAGTGTCGGCATGTCGTGAGTGGAGAAGGTACATACGGAGCGGTAGGGATTATGCGACAATTTGCCAAACCGGACATTGGGATCTTTCGGCATTGTCTGGATTTCGAGCGAGAGGATGCGCAGTTCGTTCATCACCCAAGGCACGCAGTCGGGTACCATACCAAGGTCCTCGGCACAACAAAGCATGCGGGTTGCCTGTGTCAGACGAGGCAGTTTCTTCATAGCCTCCTGATACCAGAACTGGTTGTTACGACGATAGAAATAGTCGTTGTAGAGTCGGTTGAAATTATACTTCTCACCTTCGTCCAACTTCTCATAAGGAGCCTGATACTGTACGGCAATGCGTGGATGCCAGCGGTCCTTACGCTTGTGATCGACCAAGAAGAGGTCTTCGTGACCTATAATACCATAACTCTCTATCTCTTCACGGCTTAAACCCAATGCAGGAGCAAACTGTCCTTCCAGTCCGGACTTCTCTGGCACGGGAATCTCCCAGATACGGAAGAAACCTAATACATGATCGATGCGATAAGCATCAAAATACTGTGCCATCTTGCGGAAGCGACGTACCCACCACGAACAGCCGTCCTTCAACATTTCGTCCCAGTTGTAGGTTGGGAATCCCCAGTTCTGGCCATCGGCCGAGAACGGATCGGGCGGCGCACCTGCCTGTCCGTTGAGATTGAAATATTTTGGTTCTATCCAGGCTTCCACACCATCACGACTGATGCCGATGGGGATATCACCTTTGAGAACAACACGATGCTTGCGGGCATAATCGTGAGCAGCACGCATCTGCTGATCGAGGTTATACTGCACATAACACCAAAAATCGGTTATGTTCTTATCTGGCTTTGCCAGCGGTTTGGGCCATTCAGAGAAGGTTGCTGTACCATAGAGGTCACGATAGTAGCAGAACTCAGCATATGGTGCGAGCCACGCTTTGTTTTCCTCAAAAAACTCCTTGTAAGAAGCACGACGTTTCACCGTAGTCCATTCCTGAGCAAACAATTCATGCAGATAGTCCATCTTGGCACTAAACATCCGTTCGTAGTCAATCTGCGACAGGGTGTTCAACTCCTGACGTAACTGCTCGAATTTTTCTTTCTTCTCCTTATCCTTTATTTCTGGCAACTGTCGGAAGTCGGTATATTGTGGATGTAAGGCATAGATGCTGATGGAGTTATAGGGATAGCTGTCCTGCCAGGTATGGGTGATATTGGTATCATTGATAGGCAACACTTGCAAGAAGCGCTGCTCCGTTTTCGACACCCAGTCAATCATCAGTTTCAAATCACCGAAATCACCTACACCGAAAGAGCCCTCACTACGCAAGGAAAAGATTGGCACTACCGTACCGGCACCCTTCCAAGGATAAATGGGGAAATAGGCCTGGGGCAATTCATAGACCACCACTTCGTTGGCACCCGTCTCTGGGACTTCAATAGAGCGGTTGGCACCAGGTTCCCACATCGGAGAATCGGTCTCATTGCCAATGACCATGAACTTAAACTCAAAACGCCCAAAGGGCAGTTGAGCAGCGTCCAGCGAGACTGCCCATTCATTATATTCATGCTCATCCATGACAATTGCCTTTAAGGGATTCCAGGCACCTAACGATTCCGGCTCGCCCACGATGGCCAGTTTTTCGCCCATTCTCAACTGTGGTGCACGAACCTTCAAACGGATAGTACGCTGATATTCTGACTTCGTGCTAAGCGCACGTTTGCGAGCCGCCACACACTCCGTAAAGGCTGAACTATACATGTACGCATCTTCAGGGATGTCAATCCAATGGTCATAGACCACATAACGGGTAGCCTTTGTAGCAGCAAATTCCAAACGATGGGGTTCGACCATCCACTCATGGCGGGCTTCTTGGTCGCCACGCATAAGACTATAATAATAATCAATGAACGTGCCTGGTTTTGTCTCTTTTCTTATTTCTACAAACCAATGTTCACCATCGAGCGTCGTCATCTTGTGCTGCGACACCTTACCGCCTTCTTTCTCGGGCAAAATATTTAACACCAAATTCTCGCCAAAAGTGGTGTGGTATTCTACATTAAATAAGATTTTCATAAGCGTATTATCTTTAATTGTTAACTATGTCGAATCCTTTTATGCAACCGATTGCACTTTATGCTCTTTAATCACTGTCACGCAAGCTCCACCTACTACCAAAAGGACTGCTGCCACCAGCATCATGGACGACTGATGACTACCTATCAGCGAGAGAACGACGCCACCACAAAGGGCTGCGACAATCTGCGGAATACAAATGGTTCCATTGAACAAGCCCAGATAGGCTCCCATGTGACCATAGCCCTGTAGTGCGTTGGTGACAAACGTAAACGGCATAGCTAGCATAGCGGCCCACGCACAGCCAATGAGCAGGAACGGAATGAACTGCAGATACTGGTCGTGTAGGAATGGTACCATAGCGAAACCGACTGCACCCAACAAGAGGCTTACCGCGTATGCCACCTTCGTGTTCTTAAACTGAGGCAGCAGAGTCGCCCAAACGACAGAACCCACAGCCTGCACAGCAAAGAGCACGCCTACCCAGTTACCTGCTGCCTGGAAGTCCTCACTGGCAGGATCGGTCGTGTTCCACACTGTCTCAGCGATAGCACCCGTCGTATAGTTCCACATATACAAGAATGCTGCCCAGCAGAAGAACTGCACAAGTCCGACCTTCCAGAAGGTGGAAGGGGCATTCTTCAGGAGGGTAATCCAGTTGGCGCTCTCTTCCTTTTCTTCTGACACAGGATTGTATTCGTTATATTCCTGCGGATTCCACTCTTTGACCTTTGATGTAGTATATACCACACAGCCAATCAGAATGGCAGCACCGATATAGAACGACCAGATGACGCTATCGGGAACCACACCCTTCTCTGCCACATTGCTAATGCCAATGAAGGTAAAGATAAATGGGAACAAGTAGCCTGCCACCGAACCAGCATTGCAGAGGAACGACTGGATGGAATAGGCTTTGGCCTTCTGTTCCTCATTGACCATATCGCCTACCAGCATCTTGAACGGCTGCATGGCCATATTGATACTGGTATCAAGGAACATCAAAGCTATCAGTCCGAACAACATGGCAGCACCCACCGTCAGTCCCAAAGAACCGGCATTTGGCAGCAGACACATCACCAATACAGCAACCGTTGCCCCTATAAATAAATAAGGTATACGACGTCCGAAGCGTGTCCATGTCTTATCGCTCAACGTTCCCACAATGGGCTGTACCAAGATACCCATCAACGGGGGCAGTATCCAGAAATAGCTTAGATTATGCGGGTCTGCGCCCAACGTAGCAAAAATACGGGAGATGTTAGCAGACTGCAAGGCGTATGCAATCTGAACGCCAAAGAAACCGAAACTCAGGTTCCAAAGACTCCAAAACGGTAAATTAGGTTTTTGTTTCATATCTTATATCATTTTGTTGTTCCTCTTATAATCAGTCTGGTGCGGACAATACGACGCTCGGCCTTATCCAAGGGAATGGTTCCCTCCACATGACCTATCAAGATGTCTGCCGCCTCTTCACCAACCTTGACACCACGTTGTTCAACAGTAGTCAGCATCGGGTCGCATGCCACAGCACGCTGTCCATTGGTAAAACCGCAGATTGAAATGTCTTTCGGCACTTTCAAACCCATACGCTTTGCCGTATACAAGATACCAATGGCCGTGTCGTCGTTGACGGCAAAGAATCCGTCAGGCCGAGTTTCTTGTTGCAACAGTTCTGGCGTAATAGCCTCAGCGTCAGCACGGTTATCACAGATACGGGTAATGGTCTCGTCATATTCCAACCCGTGTTTCAGCAAGGCATCCTTATAACCATTAAAACGGTTTTTTGAAATCTCCAACGTGGGCGCCGAACCATAAAAGGCAATGCGCTTGCAGCCTGTCTCTATCAAATAGGTAACAGCATTGAATGCACCCATGTAGTCGTCGACTACCACACGGCTGGCATTCACGCCCGTACATATTCTATCATAGAATACCAACGGAACACCTGCGTCCATCAGTTTCTGGAAGTGGTCGTATTTCTGTGTATCCTTTGCCTGCGAAACAATGATACCACATACCTTATTCTCATAGAATGACTGGCAGATACGTACCTCACGCTCATATTTCTCATCACTCTGTGCCACCATGATACGATAGCCGCGAGCCAGTGCCTCTTCTTCAATGCCAGACAAAACAGACATAAAGTAAAAATGGGTAAACTCGGGAATAATGACACCTATCACCTTGATGGGCTGTACCCGTGAAAAACGCAACGACTCAGCAATGACGTTGGGCGTAAAGTTATGCTCACGTGCATACTGCTGGATGGCCGCCCTGCGTTCTGCTGATATACGGGGCGAATCCTTCAATGCACGAGACACTGTTGCCACGCTAATTCCAAACTCGCGGGCTATGTCCTTCATTGTCAATGGCGTCTTTTCTTTCATCAGGTTTTCAGCATTACTTTGCGTTTTAGCACGCTTCTGCGTGCAAAGTTATTGAAAAGTTTCGTTCGTTGGACCTTTACCTTATATATTTATTAATAAACGTCAATGCAAACGTTTGCATTAACTATATAACGTATTTATTTAAAAAAAAGTATCAACGAACTGAAATTATTCTTACCTTTGCGCTTGATTTAAATCAATTCTCTCTGTTTATTGTGAACTTATTATTAAATACTAACTTTAAAAATTAAATGATGAAGCAGGTAAACATTAAGATTCCGTTTAGGATGCTCGTCCTTATATTAGGACTATTCCTATCGGTAGGAGCCTTTGCGCAAATAGACGTGAAAGGCCATGTTAAAGATGCTCTGGGTGAACCCATCATTGGAGCCACTGTACGTGTAGCGAACACACAAACCGCTGCAGTTACCGACTTCGATGGTAATTTCACCTTGAAAGCCAATCAGGGCGCTGACATCACCGTCAGCTACATCGGTTATCAGACAGCAACTGTCAAGGCTGCTCCCAACGTTGAGATTACTCTTCAGGACGATGCAGCACTATTGAACGAGGTTGTTGTCATTGGTTACGGTGTTGCCCGTAAGAACGACCTCACCGGTTCTGTGACGGCCATGAAGCCCGATGAAAAGAACCACGGTTTGCAGGTTACTGCACAGGACATGATCCAGGGTAAAATTGCCGGTGTCAATGTAACCACCGGTTCGGGTCGTCCTGGTGATGGGGCAACCATCCGTATTCGTGGTGGTTCTTCATTCAACGACAGCGGTAACGACCCTCTGATTGTGATTGACGGACTGGCTATGGACAACCAGGGTGTTAAGGGTCTTCCCAATGCCCTCTCTATGGTTAACCCGAACGATATCGAGTCGTTCACCGTATTGAAAGACGCTTCTGCTACTGCCATTTACGGTAGCCGTGGTTCGAATGGTGTCATCATCATCACTACCAAGAAGGGACGCAAGAACCAGAAGGCTCAGGTGAGCTATAATGGTAATGTGTCTGCCTCTGTTATTAAGAAGTACACGGACGTGCTTGACGGCAACCAATATCGCGCACTTGTAAAAGAGCTCTATGGTGAGGGTTCTGCTCGTTATGCATTGCTGGGCAATGCCAATACCGACTGGCAGAAAGAAATTTACCGCACCGCTATCTCTACCGACCACAATATTACTGTTGCCGGAGGTTTGAAGAACATGCCTTATCGTGTCAGTGCAGGTTATACCGACCAGCAAGGTATCGTGAAGACAAGTGCTTTCAAGCGTGCTACAGTCAGTGCCACGCTGAACCCATCGTTCCTGGATGACCACTTGAAATTCAACATCAACGGTAAGTTCATGTATGCCCATAACAACTACAACGCAGGTGCTATTGGTAATGCAGTAAGCTTCGATCCCACACAGCCTGTTCGCTCTACTGATGATAAATACAAGCAGTTCAACGGATACTGGCAGTGGACAGAGGTTGCACCTTATGGTGATGCAGCATGGCCTTACTCTAAGATTGCACTGGCTCAGTCGAATCCAGTTTCACAGTTGGAAGCAAACAACGACCGTGCCAACTCATATGACTATCAGGGCAACGTGGAAGTTGACTATCAGATTCATGGTTTCGAAGATCTCCGCATTCATATGAACTTCAGCGGTGACTGGTCTAACGGCAAGCAGACCCAGGATGTAGAACCTTGGGGTCCTGATAATTTCTACTATGGTTATCACAAAACTGATAAGGAGAACAAGTACAACCTAAACTATACTGCCTATTTGCAGTATTATAAGGATTTCAATGCGGACCACCACTTCGACATCATGGGTGGTTATGAATGGCGTCATGAGAAGTACTGGGGCGATTACAACGACTATGGTCTGTACCCCAGCACAAGTGCAACTCCCAACCAGAAGTACAACGAGCAGAACAGCGAGTGGAAGTCTGAGCACTATCTGGTATCATTCTATGGACGTACGAATTACATTGCCTTCGATCGTTACATGGTGACTGCTACACTTCGTGCTGATGGATCGTCACGTTTCGGTAAGGGTAACAAATGGGGTTACTTCCCCTCTGTGGCCTTAGGTTGGAAGATTAACGAAGAGGCTTTCCTAAAGAATGTCAAGTCACTCAGCGAACTGAAGCTCCGTCTGGGTTGGGGTCAGACTGGTCAGCAGGAGGGTATTGGCGACTACAGCTATATTCCTGCCTATCAGCAGCCCACCAGCACACAGGCTCTTTATCCAACAGCCGGTGATGGTTATCAGTATATTCCATTAGGCTATAATGAAGACCTGAAATGGGAGACAACAACCACCTATAATGTCGGTTTGGATTTTGGTTTCCTGAAGAACCGCATTACTGGTAGCTTGGATTTCTATCATCGTAAGACTACCGACATGTTGATGTCCGCACCTGTAGCTGCCATGTCGAATTTCGGTAACCGTATCATGACCAACATCGGTTCAATGAAGAATACTGGTTTCGAGGCTTCTTTGACCGTTCGTCCTATTCAGACTACCGACTGGCAGTGGGAAGTTTCTGGTAACCTTACCTATAACAAGAATGAGGTTAGCGAACTTGCTGGTGACGGACAGCCTATTGAATATGGTGACGTGGGGCTGGGTACCGGTAACTATGCTCTGGCTCACCAGGAAGGTGAGGCCATGGGGTCATTCTGGGTATATCAGCAGGTATACGATGCCAACGGCAAACCTATTCAGGGTGTTGTTGTTGACCGTGATGCCAATGGCGTAATAGACATCAACGACCGTTACTTCTACAAGTCATCTATCGCTCCCTGGCTGTTTGGCTTCAGTTCTCGCGTACAGTACAAGAATTGGGACTTTGGCTTTGGTCTGCGCGCAAGCATTGGCAACTATGTATTTAACCAATTGAAGATGGGTCACCGCTCACTGGAGTATATTGGCACAGGTACGGGTTACATGAGCAACACCATGCCTTATGCTCGCGAGGTGAACTTCAAGAATGGTGATAAGATTTACGATGCACTGACTGACTACTTCATTGAGAATGCTTCATTCCTGAAGTGTGATAACATTACTTTAGGCTATTCGTTCGACAAGCTCTTCAAGGCTGTTAGCGGACGTGTCTATTTCAGTGCTACCAACGTGTTTACCATCACCAAGTACAAGGGTATGGATCCTGAGGTAAGTGGCGGTATTGACAACAATATCTACCCACGTCCTTTGACACTGCTTCTTGGTCTGAACCTGAGCTTCTAAGGATTTTAATTATCAAAGTTAATTCGCATTAATAAAAGAATAAGACTATGAACTTGAAATATTTTAAGAATATACTTCCTGTTGCAACTATTGTGCTGTCAATGGGATTAAGTTCCTGCACGGGCGATTTGGATGTTACGCCTATCGACCCACGCAAAAATACGGTAGTCGATGCTCAGAAGCTCTTCAACAAATGCTATGCAGAGTTTGTATTTGAGGGCTATGCTCCTGGTGAATCAGAGCTCGACTTGGGCGACGCCGGTCTGTCAGTGCTCTACCGCCTGTTGTGGAATGCCAACGAGCTGACCACTGACGAAGCTATCTGTGGTTGGACGGATAAGGGTGTTGCAGAATTCGACTTCAACAGCTTTACTCCTGCCAACGAGTGTCTTTATGGATTGTACTGGCGCTTGTGCTTTGGTGCCAGCATCTGTAATCAGTATCTGAAAGAGTGTGCAGACTTCGATGCTACCATGACTGCAGAGATACACTTTGTACGTGCCCTTTATTATTACTTCCTGCTCGACAACTTCGGCAATCCTTCTTTCTCTGAGACCGTAGGTGAAAAGCCTCGCCAGATTAAGAGTGCTGAACTGTTTACCTGGATTGCCAAGGAACTGGAGGACAATATGGATAAGATGCTGTCTCCTTCAGTACGCAAGAAAGGTGAGACCAACTATGGTCGCGCTGACCAAAGTGCAGCATGGATGCTGCTGGCTCGTCTTTACCTGAATGCAGAGAAGTATACGGGTACTGCCCAGTGGGATAAGGCCAAAGAATATGCTGACAAGGTTATCAAGCAGTCAGGACGTTCCATCTGGATGGGTGATCAAGCTATCGCTCACAGGAGTGCCAATGGAAAGTATTCTGCCTACCAGATGCTGTTTATGGCTGACAACGATCAGAGCGGAGCCTACAACGAGTCTATCTTTGCCTTTACCCTTGATGGTTCAACATCTGCTTCTTGGGGTGCTTCTACATTCCTGTATGCAGCCAGCTGGGATGGTAACATGAAAGCCATCTATCCACAGACTACCGATCAGGCATGGGGTGGTAACCGTACCCGTGTGGACCTCGTAGAGAAGTTCATTGCAACCAGCAAGCTCGATGCACTGCCTGATTGGAAAACTGAGACGATAACAAATGCAGCTAATGACGATCGTGCTCTTCTCTTTGGTGATAATGCCAAGGGCGACTTTGGAATCAAGGACCGTAAGTATACCAACGATGATTTGGCAACCTTCACAGATGGTATAGCTACCACAAAGTATCAAAGCTGTCGTTCTGATGATGGTGCCGTATCAAACACCACTCACAATGACAATGACATCATGCTGATGCGTTTGGCTGAAGCTTACCTCATCTATGCAGAGGCAGAGGCTCGCGCTGCTGGCAGCAACACGACTCTTGCAGAAGGTACACGCCTAATTAATGTATTGCGCGAACGTGCTAACAATTCTGACTTGCACACCACTTATACATTGCGTGAAATCCTTGATGAGCGTTCACGTGAGCTCTACTTCGAGGGAATTCGTCGTACAGACCTTATCCGTTACGGATATTTTGGCGGAAGCTCCTACACTTGGCAGTGGAAGGGTGGTATCCATGAAGGTGGAAAGTTTGAGGCATATCGTAACATTTTCCCGATTCCCCAGACTGAGCGTGCCACTAATTCAAACTTGGAGCAGAATCCAGGCTATAGCAATTAATAAACAATTAAAGTTGATAAGAATATGAAAAAGATATTATCATTAGCGTTGATGCTGTTGGGAGGAATTGCTATGCTGACATCATGCGAATCAGATAACGACTCCAACCCCACCATCAAGTCGCCAACAAAATTCACCATTAATACATCTCCTGTAGCCGACCAGTATATCCAGTTGGCACAAGATAATAATGTGAATCTTACCTGGTCACAGCCTAATTATGGCTATAATGCCTTTGCAACCTATCAGATTCAGGTTGGACTGGTGAAAGACGGTCAGGTTACATGGTATGAGAAGGATGGTCAGCCCAAGTACTTGGCAACCACCTATACTGTATGTAACGCCAATATCAGTGGCGAGGAAATTTCTGAGGTCCTCTGCGCCATAGATGGATTTAAATATGCTGAAGACTATGTGCCTCAGGGCTTCCGTGAAGTAGCCTTGCGTGTATATGCCTCCATCAACAACTCGATGAAAGCCGAGGTGGCAGGAACAGGAATCCTTTCAGAGAACTATGTTACTTTCAAGCACATGGCTGCCTATAATGCCATCAAGAGCCCTGGTTTCATTTATATTGTAGGTAACTGCACCGACTGGCAGACTCCAAATGCCGGTAATGCAGATTTCTACAGCGCATGGCGACTCTTTGAGAAGGATGATGCTATCGGCAGCAAGGTCTATTATGGTACGTTCGACCTGCCTGCTGGCGACCTTCAGTTCCGTTTCTATAAGGCTCTGACAGGTTGGGATGCTGACTCTATGGGTCCACAGGTAGACGATTCAGGTGTTCCAAGCGAATTTACCGGCAACACCTATGAAGGTGCCATCCTGACCAATAAGGCTAAGGGTACATGGTTGTTCTCTGGCTTTGGTGGTGGTACGGTAGAAATGACCGTTGACCTGAATCAGAACAAGGTTAAGTTTGAAATCAAGTAAATTTTATTAAACGTAAGACATTATGAAAAAATCAAGCATATTTTTGATGTCTCTCTTGAGCATCGCTTTTGTGGGATGTAGTGACAACTACGACCCAGCGATGGGACCTCAGAGCTATCTGCCAGAAAGCCCTATTAGTGCAAGTGATGTCAGTGTCACCAATACGGCGACATCTATCAAGATTGCTGATTACATTGATGAGAAAGATGTGGAGACTCCCATTCCATTGGGTACTTTCTCAGTGAAAGAAGGCGCTATGCCCGCCAATACTATCATGAAGGCAGAAATAGAAATTTCCCAGACCGAGGACTTTGCAAAGTCTGCTATTGTTGAGGCAAACAGTCTTGCTTCAACTCAGGAGATTACTATTCAGCCAAGTGACTTGGAGGATGCCTATTTCTATGGCATCAGTAAGAATCCTGCCACTACCGACTTGTATATCCGTACCATCATGTACACTCAAACCAAGGGTGATGCTGTGGCTCGCATCGGAAAGCCAGACGAGACCTACTTTGCTACCAGCAAGATTACGTTTACTCCGCTAAACCGTGTGAGCATAGCTCCCGCTTATTACATTATCGGTGGTCCGAATGACTGGCAAGGTTCTGCCATAAATCGTAGTATCAAGTTTGAACATAGTGATGAAGATGTATATGTTGATCCTATCTTCACTGTTGTCTTTGATGCTGCTGCATCTGGTGACACTTGGTTCGCTATTGGTGACGATTTGGCATGCGATGCTATTGCCGCGGGTGACTGGACTCAGCTCTACGGTATAGTAGGTGGTGAGAGTGAAGCTAAGAGCGGACAACTCGATCGTCGTAGCAATTTAGGTGGTGACAACTCATTCTGCGTAAAAGCTGGTGCTAAGAAGATTAAGGTTACTATCGACATGATGGAACAAACCTTCCAGGTTGAAGAGGTTAATATTGCAGAAGCTTACTACCTTATCGGAGGTGAGAAGGGTTGGAGTGAAGCAGAAGCATTGACACAGCCATTCACACACAGCGAGAAGAGTGTATTCGAAGATCCTATCTTCAGCTATGTCATCAATGGTGGCGCAGAGCGCTGGTTCTCATTCGGTGATGCAAGTCAAATCGCAGCTACGACAGCGGGTGACTGGAATCAGTTGTATGGATATGTAGGTGAGCAGACCGACAAGGGTACATTTGGACGCCGTGCTGACATCGGTGGTGAGAACACCTTCCACGTTGACGGAAGTGCTAAGTTCTATCGCTTCACTGTTAACATGTTGACCATGGAGTATGAGATTACTCCGCTGAATTTTGACCCATTCGTTTATTACATTGGTTCTACTGATGGCTGGACTAATGCAGAACAGCGTCTTGCCCTTACTGACGAGAGTGGCATCTACACTGGTTTCCTCTATTGCGCAGATCCTAACGGATGGGGCAACGAGTTCAAGTTCCAGAAGGTTCCTGGAGACTGGGGTACTGAGATTAACACAGGCATGATGACTGGTGGCATCACTGGTGACTTTGCTGATGGCGGCGGCAACTTCAAGGCTAATGCCGGAGAAGGCGTCTATTATGTCACTCTGAATATGGCCAACATGAGTATCAATGCTGTCAAGGTCGAGAAGATGGGCATCATCGGCGACTTCAACGGCTGGGGTGGCGATGTCGAGATGACATGGAACGCTACAGACTACTGTTTCGAGGCCACAGGTGCAGGCGTGACAGCCAACGGCTGGAAGTTCCGCGTCAACAGCGACTGGGGCATCAACCTCGGCGCCAACGACAGCGTGGAGCCCTCTACCGTTACCACTGATCTGGTGGCTAACGGCAAGAATCTGGGTGTGGCTGGTAGTACCGTCAAGCTCTACCCGACACGTAAGACCTCTGACAACATCTACTGCACCGTGGAATAAATAACACTTCCGAATCTTTTATTAACCTTCCAGGGCGGGCGCTGTATGAATAGCGCCCGCCCAATGTTTTTTCTACCGCATAAAAACGATGCTTAACGGAAGCCGCTGTGTTTCTCTAGTGCTTAACGGAAGCCGCCGCTCTTCCCCTGCCGCTTACAGGGGAAGAGTGGCGTGCAAAAAGGGATTTAGTGGGGATGTAACAGGGAGAGAATGCCTAGGTAATCGGATTCGGGCGGCCGCCCGCATTAATGTGGGCGGGAGGCCTTATTAATTCGGGCGGGAGGCCGAATTATTGCGACCGCCCGCCCGAATCCGATTTTTATACTCTATATTCCTTTAAGAATCGGATGACGGCGTTGCGGATGCTGGTGAGACCGAACTCGGCAGGATTAACTTGGGAAATGGGAATCCAGAGAGCCTCAGCGGCGTCGTCAGCGGCTTTGATGGCAGGGACGGAGCCGTGAACGCGAGCTAAGTAGTCCATATCGAGCGTATGGACGCCCATACCGCTATAGACGTAGACGTTGGGCGACGAGAAGAGATATTGGATGTTCGTAATGTCGAGCCCTGTCTCCTCCTTGATTTCACGAACCATACCCTCCTCTACCGTTTCACCCATATCGACGAATCCGCCAGGCAAGTCGAGCGTTCCCTTGGCTGGTTCCTTGGCGCGACGGACGACCAGCATCTCATCGTTGTCATTAACGATGAATGCAGCCGTTGCAGAACAGGGGTTGGCATAGTACGTGAACCCACAGTCGCAACACTTCTTGCTCTTGAAGTTGTGCACTTCAAAATGTTCGCTGCCACAAACAGGACAGTACTTGAATATCTCTAAAGGATGCTCCATCGTTTACCAATTGTCTGTGCGGAAGGGGAACAGGGGCAGGCCTCCGGCATTGCCTAAATTGCCCAACAGGAAGTTGCGGAAACAGTAACGAACGGCAACTGGTTGCTTCACCTCGGGACTGCTAACGACGAAACACTCGTCCCAAGCACCGCCACCAGGTTGCCAGAAGTGTTCGGCCTTGGCAGGATGGAACACACGGTCAGCCCCAGCAATCTCGAAGCCCTGAATATCCGTAAAGCGACTCATGCCTCCACACTCGTTGTTGAAGTGAATCATGACCTTGTCGTCCTTGATATTCATCTCCTTGAACGACGGACTCTCGCAGATAATCGTGTTGAAACCGTAGGTTTTGTTCAGCGCGAGGAACGCCAGGCGTTCGCCCACTTTCTGCTTCTGGGCAGGATGAATCTGCAAAGGCTCGTAGGGATAGACAGCGTCATTGATACACACCAGTCCGCTATTGGGAATAATCTGCGAAGCACGGAACTGCTGTTCGCGCAACAACGCACCGCTCAGGCCATTTACATCGTCACCGTCGTAGGCATAAGGCGCAATCTGCACGAAATAGAATGGAATCTCGCCTAACTTAAACTGCGCGCGCCATTGTTCGACGAGCAGCTTCAGACGCTCAGAATACTGATTGCCTGAATCGCCCACGTTCGAACAACCCTGATAGTAGATAATACCCTTGACCGTATAGTTCAGAATGGGGTTAAACGTACCATTGCCCCACACCAGCCCACGAAGGTAGTCATACTCCTTCTTGAAGTTGACGATACCCGTCGTGTCCGTAGGTTCCTTGGTGTATTTCTCCAGGTTCTCCTTCGTCAGCCAGCTTTCTACTCGCGAGCCGCCCTTGTTGGCCTCGATGAGTCCAATGGGGATGTCGAGTGCTTGGTTCATCACCTTCGCAAAAAAATAGCCCGTTGCCGAGAACTCGCTGACCGTTTGTGGCGAACACTCGCGCCACTGGGTGTCAGCATCCTCCTGAGGCGTCATTCGCATGATGCTGGGAATCTTCGCCGAGCGCACCTGACGCTTGCCGGCACACCCCAGTACCTCCTGATTGTAGTTCAACACAGGACAGTTGCCAAAGCCTTTGACAGGCATCTCCATATTCGACTGGCCAGCACACACCCAAACCTCACCAGCGAGGACGTTCTTGATGGTCACTGCACTCTCTCCGTCGTAGAAGGTGATGTGCAACGGCTCGTAACTGGCCTTGGGTGACTTCACCGTCAGCAACCAGCGACCGTCCTTGTCGACCTTCGCCTCAGAGCGTTCGTTGCTCCACGACGTAGTGGCAACAACCGTCTTGCCTGGCTTTGCCCAGCCCCACAGACGAACGTCCGACTGTTGTTGAATCACCATGTTGTCGCTGACCAGGTGGGGCAGCTTCACTTTTGCCTGCGCACCAACGGCTATTGCCGTCATCAGCGCCAAAGAAAGCATCTTTTTATTCATAGTCCTAAAGTTTTTACGCGTTTAATGCCGCAAAGATACGAATTATTTCGTACCTTTGCAAACAATAAACCCAATAATTATGAAAAAAGTACTGTTTTTCCTTATGATGTTCGTATCGACAATGGCATCTGCCCAAGAGGGTACAAAGATGAACCTATGGCCAGAAGGCCCGCGTACAAGTAATGGTGACGCAGAAGATATGGCGAAAGTCACCGTCTTCCTGCCCGACGAGAAAAAAGCAACTGGCCGAGCCATCGTCTGTTGTCCTGGTGGCGGATATACTCATCTGGCCATGCAGCACGAAGGATTTGACTGGGCGCCATTCTTCAACGAGCAGGGCATTGCCCTCATCGTGCTGAAGTATCGTATGCCTCACGGCCACTATACCGTCCCTGCAGAGGATGCCGAAGAGGCTATGCGACTGGTACGCCGTAATGCCGAAGCGTGGCACATCAATCCCAACGACGTAGGTATCATGGGCTTCTCGGCTGGTGGTCATCTGGCCTCTACCGTTGCCACCCATGCCACTAGTGACGCTATGCCCAACTTCCAGATTCTCTTCTATCCTGTCGTTTCAATGGAACGGGGTGTCACCCATCAAGGTTCGCGCGACAACCTCTTAGGCAAGGGCGCCAAGCAGAAACTGATTAACGAATACTGCAACGAGAAACATATCAACAAACATACTCCACGCTGTTTTCTGGCATTGGCCAACGACGACAAAGCCGTTCCTCCCATCAATAGCCTCAACTATTACGAGCAACTCTATACGAACGGCGTTTCTGTTGCTATGTACATCTATCCTTCTGGCGGACATGGTTTTGGCATCCGTCAGTCGTTTCCCTACCACTTCGAAATGATGCTCGAACTGAAAGCCTGGCTTCGAAGTTTCTAAACACAAAAGAAGGTTTGCTTGCAGGCAAACCTTCTTCATTTATCCTTTGTCAATTGTTTATTAGCAATTGTCACTGATTAGATTCTCACCTGTCATGTCGGCAGGCTGTTCCAATCCCATGATGTGCAGGATTGAGGGAGCCACGTCAGCCAGACGACCGTCCTTCACTGTAGCCGAGTTGTTGTTGGTTACATAGATGAATGGCACGGGGTTCAGCGAGTGAGCGGTGTTAGGTGTACCATCAGGGTTGATGGCGTTATCAGCATTACCGTGATCGGCAATGATGATAGCCTCATAATCGTTGGCCTTAGCAGCCTCGATGACTTCCTTCACACAGTTGTCAACAGCCCAGACAGCCTTGGCGATGGCGTTGTAGATACCTGTGTGACCCACCATATCACCATTAGCAAAGTTCACCACAATGAAGTCGTACTTAGCCTCGTTGATAGCGGCTACCAGCTTGTCTTTCACCTCGTAGGCGCTCATCTCAGGCTTCAGGTCGTAGGTAGCTACTTTTGGAGATGGAACCAGAATACGATCTTCACCCTCGTAAGGAGCCTCGCGACCACCATTGAAGAAGAAGGTCACGTGAGCGTACTTCTCGGTTTCAGCGGTATGCAACTGCTTCTTGCCCTGCTTGCTAAGATACTCGCCCAGTGTGTCCTCTACGTTCTCCTTGGGGAACAGAATGTGAACACCCTTAAAGTTAGCGTCGTATGGCGTCATACAGTAGTACTGCAGTCCAGGGATGGTCTTCATGCCCTGCTCAGGCATATCCTCCTGAGTCAGTGCGATGGTCATCTCCTTAGCACGGTCGTTGCGGAAGTTGATGAAGATAACGACGTCGCCTTCTTCGATGCAACCATTGACGGAAGCATTGTGGATAGGCTTGATGAACTCGTCGGTTACGCCATCAGCATAGCTCTCCTCCATAGCTTTCACCATATCAGTAGCCTGCTTACCAACACCGTTGACGATGAGGTCATAACCCTCTTTTACACGCTCCCAGCGCTTGTCGCGGTCCATCGCATAGAAGCGACCAACAATACTTGCGATAGCGGCATCATTAGCTGCGCAGACGTCGCTCACCTGCTTGATAAAGCCCTTACCAGAGTGCGGGTCGGTATCACGACCGTCCATATAGCAATGCACAAACACCTGATTCTTCAGGCCGTATGCCTTACCAATCTCGATGAGCTTGAACAGGTGGTCGAGGCTTGAGTGCACACCACCGTCAGAGGTCAGCCCCATCAGGTGCAGCTTCTTGTTGTTCTCCTTGGCATAGGTGTAAGCAGCCTTCACCTGCGGATTCTCCATGATAGAGCCGTCCTTGCAGGCACGATTGATCTTAACGAGGTCCTGATAAACGATGCGTCCAGCACCGATATTCAGGTGACCCACCTCAGAGTTACCCATCTGTCCGTCGGGCAGACCAACGTCCTCACCTGAAGCCGCCAGCTGAGAGTGAGCTGAAGTAGCTGTTAACAGATCGAGGTAAGGTGTGGGGGTATTGAAAATCACGTCACCCTTACCATGCTTACCGATTCCCCATCCATCGAGAATCATCAATAATGCTTTTTTTGCCATAATCTTATTACTTTTTAATCGTTCTTTCCATTTTGCGGTGCAAAATTACGAAATATTTCTTAATTCTTTGTTCTTTATTTTCAGTTTTTTCGTACCTTTGTCCCAGAAAATCAACATTTTATAGCTTATGAAGCGATTTACATTTCTAATGATTTGTGTTTTGTCATGTCTGGTTAGCAAAGCACAACTGGAAGTCAAGGAGTTGAAACTGAGTAACGGTATGACCGTATGGCTAAACGAAGACCACTCGCAACCGAAGGTTTTTGGTGCTGTTGTGGTGAAGGCGGGAGCCAAGGATTGTCCCAACACAGGTATTGCCCACTACTTTGAACATATCATGTTTAAGGGTACCGATCGTATTGGTACCATTGACTATCAGGCAGAAAAGCCCTGGCTCGACAGCATTTCGGCGCAGTACGACCTGTTGTCGCAGACACATGATGAAGCAGAGCGCACGAAGATTCAGCAGCACATCAACGAACTGAGTCTGAAAGCATCCGACTACGTCATTCCCAACGAGTTCAATCGCCTGATATCAAAATACGGAGGTAGCGGGCTGAACGCAGGCACAGGCTATGACGAGACGTTCTACTACAACTCGTTCCTGCCACAATATATGGAACAATGGTGCTGGCTTAACTCTGAGCGCTTGATATCACCAGTCTTTCGCGGTTTTCAGGGAGAGTTGGAAAACGTCTACGAAGAGAAGAACCGCTCCGCTGATGGGATGGGTGAAGCGATGGAGAAAATAATGGGTGCTGTGTTCAAGACGCAGCCTTACGCCTACCCTATCATTGGTTCAACGGAGAACCTGAAGAACCCACGCCTGTCGGATATGGCTGCCTTCTATAAGAAGTATTATGTGGCTTCGAACATGGGCCTCATCCTCTGTGGCGACATCACGCCAGACTCTACATTAACTACTCTGCTGGAGCAAACCTTCGGACGCGTACAGACAGGAACCGCACCAAAACGCGGCTATAGTCCCATGCCTAACATTCAGCCTAACGAAAAATACGAGGTGAAGTTGCCAATTCCATTGATTGGAATAGAAGCTTTGATATTCAAGGCTCCAACGGACTTTGAACCCGATGCCGATGCTTTAGATTTGGCCAACGGACTGCTGTCGAATGGTAAGGCTGGACTGCTGGACTCACTGATGAACGAACATAAGGTGATGATGGCTCTGGCCACCAGTATGGCTTTTGCTGATGCTGGAGGATCTGCTATCCTGATTATACCTAAACTCTTGGGCAAGATAAAGACAGCAGAAGGACGCATCATGGAACAGGTGCAAAAGGTAATGAACGGACAGTTCACAACTGAACAGATGGAAAGCCTGAAACAAGAGTTGGTGATGGCGGCTGAACGTGAACTAGAGACCATCAACGATCGTTCTCAGCTGATGATTGACGCCTACGCCAAAGGCCATTCCTGGCAGGATGTGCTGGACAAGATTGCACATATCAAACAATTGAAGAAAGAAGATGTCGTTGCTGCCGCTAAGAAATACTATAGTGCCAACCACATCACGCTGTCAAAGAAATACGGTACGTCTGACAAAGAGACCATCAAGCAGCCTGGCTACAAACCCATCACGCCAAAGAACATGGATGCGAAATCTGCTTTTGCTCTGCAGTTGGAGCAGATGCCTGTCAAGGAGACTGTCATACGTACCGTTGATTTCGCGAACGACGTGACCACAAAACAACTGAACGACCACGTCACCTTATATTATAAGGAGAACCCTATCAACGACATCTTTACCTTTACGCTGCGCTACAAGGATGGTGAATTGCATACTCCCAAACTGAAGGTGTTGGCTGATTATCTGAATGCCATTGGTACTGACTCGCTGAAGAAACAGCAGTTGGAGCAGGCATGGCAACGCATGGGCACCACGATGGAGGTGGTTCCTGGCGACGTGGCCTTCAGCATCAACCTCACTGGACCAGATAGTCAGTTGAAGCCCTCATTGCAACTTTTGGCCCACTTCCTGAGGAATGCAAAGGGGGACAACGAGGCACTCAATGAAGCCAAGGATGCTGACAAGGTAAACCGCAAGAGCTTCGGTAAACAAAAGGACGACGTTATGAGACCAATGCTGGAACGCATTCTCTATAGTGAGAAGTCGACCTACCTCACCCAACTGTCGAAGAAAGAAATCAAGGCCCTGAAGAGCGACGAACTGCTCAATCTCTTCCGCGACCTACAGCAGTACGACTGCGAGCTGTTCTACTGCGGTCGCCAGCCCGTCGAGTATGTTGCGACTGAGTCGCAACACGCCCTACCCTTAGCTCAGTGCACTCGCAAGCAGGCCGACACTTTCCGCCCCCTTCAACAGTACTCGGAGCCTACCATCTTCTTCTACGAAGTACCTAAGTCGCGCCAGAACTATGTCGTCAGCTATGATGCCATCAGAGGCCTGCCTACAGTAGAACAACGTACCAAGTTGAAGTTGTGGGATGAATACTTCGGTGGCGGTATGTCGTCAGTATTGTTCCAGAACGTCCGTGAATTCCGTTCGCTGGCTTACTCCACTGGCGGAAAGAGCATCACCACCAGCCTCGCCCAGCATCCACAGGGGGCTTTGGGATACATCACAGCCACTGGTACACAAGCCGACAAGACGTTGGAAGCCCTCACCACCATCGATTCGCTGTTGCGTCAGATGCCGATGAAAGAAGAGAATCTCGAAGCTGCCCGACAGAGTGTCATCAGCGATATTCAGAACGACTATCCCACATTCCGCACGATGAGCAAATACGTGGCCAATCAGCGCCGGGATGGCTACACCACTGATCCCAACGCCGACATTGTCCGCCTGCTGCCTGCTGTTTCTGTACAGGACATCGTGCAGTTCCACCAGCAGCATATCGCCCCCAACAACAACCGCGTGTGGATTATTATTGGCGACAAGAAGCTGACAGATATGAAAGCGTTAGCCCGTTTCGGTAAGGTTGTACAGCTAAAGAAAGAGGACGTCTACAGATAGACGCCCTCTTCAAAACAAGTTCAAACTGTTTTGCCCTTTTTATTATCTTCCTGGGAAGCCAAAACCTTGAGGTTGTGGAGCTTTCTCGGGCTGACCGAAGAAAGAAGCCTCAGCATCCTGATCGTTCAATTTGAAGACCATAAAGTTTGGATTCTTCTCTGTACAGGGAGCCCAATTGCCACCCTTAGGGCCGTTAGGATCACTATACTTGGCGAAGTTGGTCCATGCAGTAAGCATCTTCTCAGAGAGATCCCAGTCGCCTTTAGTCCAAGGACGCCAGCAATGCTTCAGTGACTTGAAGACGAACCAGAGGTCACTGGAATGGAAGGCACCTTTCAGACGCTGTGTCACTTCAGGATGAGAACCATCATCGGGCAACGGACGAGCAAACTGATAAGCCCAAGCCTTACCGCCCTTCTGCTGGCGCACCTTACAGAACTCAGCAATATTTGGGGCCATATTGCCCATGTCGTTGAGGGTGAAACCAATCATATAAGGCACGTCAGCGAGAGTTCCCCCACGAGTAGCGTCGTCGAAACTCTTAAGGCTGACATAACCGTCAATCATGGGCATGAAAGGCAGTCCCCTGCGCATAAATGGCATACCACCGCCCTGCTGCTGACCTTCAACAATCTGGTAGTAGAGGGTATTCAGCGCAAAGACGGTTTCAGTACTTGCCTGACGCATCTTCTGCAAATCAGTAAGGCCAGCCCAATCGAATACTTTCTTGGCATTGGCTTCAGCATCAGCAAACGAACCACCGCTGTAACGGCCACCCATCGGATTGCCATTAGCATCGGGAATAGAAAGACCTTGGGCACTCATGATAACTGCCTTATGGAAGAGACCACGGGCTAGCGGACTCTCACACAACGTACGAACACTGCCACCACCTGCACTCTGTCCGAAAATGGTTACGTTATTGGGGTCGCCACCAAACTGGGCGATATTCTTCTTAATCCACTTCAGCGCCTCAATCTGGTCGAGGATACCGTAGTTGCCAGAAACCTTGTGTGGACTCTCTGCCGACAAAGCAGGATGTACGAGGAATCCGAATACACCTAAGCGGTAGTTGATGGTGACGAGCACCACATCCTTGGCACCCCATTCCTGTCCGTCGAACTCGGGTTCAGAACCGAAGCCCTCGCGATAGCCACCACCATGAATCCACAGGGCTACAGGCAGTTTCTTGTTCACTTGACCTGGGGCCTTCGTCCAGACATTCAAATACAGACAGTCCTCGCTGAAGGCTGCTTCCTTACCATAACCCCACTCCGTATAGTAACCCCCAGTATACTGGATGGCCTGATAGCTCGGACGACCAAAAGTATCGCAGACCTTCACACCCTTCCAAGGTACAATAGGCTGAGGTTCCTTCCAACGATTCTCGCGGATAGGAGGTGCTGCATAGGGGATGCCACGATAGACAAACACATCAGGATGATTGTCAGTTAAGACGCCTTGTACCTGACCACCTTCAATGGTTAACACGGGATTGTTCTGCGCATTTGCAGATACTGCTGCCAAGAGCAGAAGGGACAAAAAAATTTTCTTCATAATGATAATTTTAGGTATGGATGAAACATTTGCGTACAAAGGTACGCATTTTTGATTAAATACACAAAGAAAAAGCATTATTTTATACTAATATTATTGAGGTAAGATGATGACATTTCGCGCGTTCGTGCATCTTTATAATAAAATATATCTAAAGAAAAGATGAACGTAAAAGAATTGGAATTGCTTGCGGAGAAGAACCGTAAGCGTCTTGTTGAGGTGGTATATGCCGCCAAAGCGGGCCACATTGGTGGCGACCTTTCGTGCCTAAACGTAATGACGGCATTGTATTTCCATGTAATGAAAGGACTGAATCCTCAGGAGCCGAAGGCTGCAGACAGAGACCGTTTCGTGTTGTCAAAGGGTCATTGTGTAGAAGCTCTATACGTAACGCTGGAAGCAAAAGGATTTCTCGCACCCGAAGTACTCGACACACTGGGCAAGTTCGGAAGTATTCTGAGTGGGCATCCCACTATTGAGGTGCCTGGTATTGAGGTAAACAGCGGTGCACTGGGTCACGGACTGGGCATTGGCGTTGGTATGGCCATTGCTGCTAAAATGGATAAAAAAGCTTGGAAAACTTACGTGCTGATGGGCGATGGTGAGCAGGGTGAAGGCTCTATCTATGAAGCAGCAATGGCTGGTCATAAGTATGAGTTAGACAACCTTGTGGCTATCATCGACCGTAACCACTTGCAAATCAGTGGTAAAACAGAGGACGTAATGCCTATCGACTCTGTGAAGGAACGTTGGAGCGCCTTTGGTTGGGACGTTATCGAGATGAATGGCGATTCTATGGAGGATATCGTGAAGACGTTTGATGCCATCGACTATACGAACAAGAAGCCCCACCTGCTAGTGTCGAACACCACGAAGGGCAAGGGCGTCTCGTTTATGGAGGGCATTGCCAAGTGGCATCATGGTGTGCTGAACGAAGAGCAGTGCAAAGAGGCTGTAAAGGAAATAGAAGAAAGAATTAAAGGATTGGAGGGATAAGAAGATGATTGCATGTAGAAAACAGTTTACTGACACGTTGCTGGAACTGGCACGTGAAGATAAAGATATTATTGCTGTAACCACTGACGCTCGTGGCTCTGTAACCCTGGGCGACTATGCCAACGCACTGCCTGAACAGTTTGTGGAGTGTGGCATTGCCGAGCAGGATGCGGTGGGTATCTCTGCTGGTTTGGCACATAGTGGTAAAAAGGTGTTCTGTTGTGGTCCTGCTTGCTTCTATGTAGCTCGTTCGTTGGAACAAGTAAAAGTCGATTTGGCTTATAGCGAGAATCCCGTTACTATCTTGGGCGTATCAGGCGGTGTGGCTTACGGAGCACTGGGCGCTACCCACCATTCTTTGCACGACATTGCCGCCCTGCGCACCTTCCCAGGAATGACCGTTTGTCTACCTTCCGACTGGCGCGTCACCAAGAAACTCGTGAAGTTCCTGGTCGATTTCAACAAACCTTGTTACGTTCGTGTGGGTCGTGCTGCTGTGCCTGATGTCTATGCTGACGACGACTTCCACTTCGAAGTAGGAAAAGCCATTCAGATATTGGATGGTAAGGACGTCACCATCGTAGCTACTGGCGAAACTGTCTACCACGCTTGGCAGGCTGGTCTACAACTGAAGGAGAAAGGTATCTCCGCTCGTGTGCTTGACTGTTCCTGGCTGAAACCTTTCGATGAAGAGGCTATCAAAAAAGCAGCAAAGGAGACAGGTCGTATCGTTACTGTTGAGGAGCACTCTCAGTTTGGTGGTTTGGGTGCTATGGTTTGCGAGACCATCAGCGAAAATCCCGTCCCAGTTCGCATCATCGGTATTCCTGACGAGAACGTCGTTCATGGCACCAACGCTGAAATCTTCCACCACTATGGTATGGATGCAGATGGTATCGTAAAGAGTACGCTTGATTTCATCAAATAAGTCTATGGCACAACGCATTATCGCTATCGACCAGAGCACATCCTCGACGAAAGCATTGCTGTTCGACGAGGAATGCCGTTTGCTGGCTCGTACCAACGTAGACCACAAGCAATACTACCCCCAGACGGGCTGGGTAGAGCACGACGCAGAGGAAATCTATCAGAACATGATAGAGGCCATCCGCAAACTAATGGCTGAGGTGGATCTGCATTATTCGTTGGTTCCCCACACCTTCTCGTTAGCCATTACCAACCAACGCGAGACCGCCGTCGTCTGGAATAAAACCACTGGCAAACCCATTGCGAATGCGGTTGTTTGGCAGGATACTCGTGGTGCAGAGTTGTGCCGTCAGCTTCGGGCTGACGGAAAAGCAGAGATGGTGATGCAGAAGAGTGGTTTGCTCATCGACCCCAACTTCTCAGCTACAGGCATAAAATGGCTGCTCGACAACGTGGAGGGTGCCCGTGAGTTTGCCTCACGAGGCGACCTCCTGATGGGCACTATTGAAACCTGGCTTATCTGGAAACTCACTGGTGGGAAAATTCATGCGACAGACTATACGAACGCCTCGCGCACCATGCTGTTTAACATCCACACACTGCAGTGGGACGACGAACTGCTTCAACTCTTCAACATTCCCCGTTCAATGATGCCAGAACTAAAACCTTGTGATGCCATTTATGGTGAAACTACCTGCGAGGGCGTGTTCTCCAAGCCCATTCAGATTGCTGGTGTGTTAGGTGACTCACATGGTGCATTGGTGGGCCAGATGTGCTTTGAGAAGGGTTCTGGTAAGGTCACCTATGGCACTGGTTCCAGTGTCATGGTGAACATTGGTGAGGAGCCCCAGCAAGCCCCTGAAGGCTTGGTGACCAGCGTAGGATTCTCAGCCTTTGGCAAGACCTACTATGGTTTCGAGGGCAACATTTATAGCACAGGCGCCACGCTGAAGTGGATTGCCGACCAGTTACAGTTGGTGGGACATCCTGCTGAGATGGAAGCATTGGCAACGAGCATCGAGGATAATGGCGGTGTGTATATCGTGCCTGCTTTCTCCGGGCTGGGTGCTCCTTGGTGGCAGAGTGACGTAAAAGGAGCGGTCTTCGGACTGACCTTCGCCACCACAAAGGCTCATTTCCTGCGTGCAGCTTTGGAGTCTATTGCCTATCAAATAAAAGACTTAGTCGACGTGATGGCTCGTGCCACAGGTAGCAGTCTGAAGGAGATTGCCGTTGATGGCGGACCCACGAAAAACCATTTCCTCATGCAGTTCCAAGCTGATATGCTCGACACGCCTGTTGTCTGCACAGAAGTCGATGACGCCTCAGCCCTTGGAGCCGTCATCATGAATGGCTTTGCCCGTGGCATCTGGAAGACCTTCGAGGAGGTAAGAGGTTTCCGCAAGGTGACACAAACCTATCACTCCCAACCAAGAGCCCAAAAGGAAGCACTCTATCAAGGCTGGCGTAATGCAGTGAAGCAACTTATTAAATAACACTATTCATATTGAAAACATTTGAAGAATTAGGTGTATGCGAAGAGATTCGCAAAGCCATTGAAGAGATGGGCTTCGTACAGCCTATGCCTGTGCAGGAAGAGGTTATTCCCTATCTGCTGGGTAATAATAACGACGTCATTGCCCTTGCCCAGACGGGAACAGGCAAGACAGCAGCATTTGGTATTCCCGTGCTGCAAAGAATAGCCGAAATCCCCCACCCTCAGATGGGAGAGATTGGCAGGGGGCTGCCTCATGCCCTTATCTTGGCACCCACACGAGAATTGTGCCTACAGATTGCTGACGATATGCGCGACTTTGCCAAATACCTGGACGGCATCCACATCGAGGCTGTATATGGCGGTGCCAGTATCGAACAGCAGATACGTGCCCTGCGCAAGGGTGTACAGATTATCGTGGCTACCCCAGGACGTCTGATTGACCTGATGAAACGTGGTGTCGCTCAACTGGACGACGTACATAATGTCGTGCTCGACGAGGCTGACGAGATGCTGAACATGGGCTTCTCGGAGAGTATTGACGCCATTCTGGAAGGTGTCCCTGAGGACAGAAACACACTGCTCTTCTCTGCCACCATGAGTCGCGAGATTGAGCGTATTGCCAAAGGTTATCTGCATAATTACAAGGAGATCGTGGTGGGTTCACGCAACGAAGGTGCCGAACACGTCAACCACATCTATTATATGGTGAATGCGAAGGACAAATATCTGGCGCTGAAACGTCTGGTAGACTACTACCCGCGCATCTTCGCCATCATCTTCTGTCGCACGAAGATTGAGACGCAGGAGGTGGCTGACAAACTGATTCGCGACGGTTACAATGCAGAATCGCTGCACGGTGATCTGTCGCAACAACAACGTGACCTCACTATGCAGAAGTTCCGTCAGCATACCGTACAATTGCTGGTAGCTACGGATGTTGCTGCTCGCGGACTCGACGTCGACGACCTCACACACGTCATCAATTATGGATTGCCTGACGACATAGAAAACTACACCCACCGTTCTGGTCGTACGGGCCGCGCTGGCAAGAAAGGCACCTCGCTCAGCATTGTCCATTCGCGCGAGAAACATAAGATTCGCAACATCGAGAAAGAGATTGGCAAACAATTCGAACAAGGCACAATCCCTTCAGCAGAGGAAATCTGCAAGAAGCAGCTCTATAAGGTGATGGACCAGATTGTGAAGAGCGACGTCGACGAAGAACAGATTGCGCCCTTTATGCAGGACATCAGCCGCTATTTCGAATATATCGACAAGGACGACCTCATCAAGAAGATCGTATCACTGGAGTTCGGCAAGTTCCTAGCTTACTATGCTGACGCCCCAGAGATAGAGCCCGTTTCCTCGAAGAGAGAAGAGCGTGGTGAAAAGAAAGAAAGGGGTAAACGTGAAAAGGGCCAGTCGTTCACTGCGTCCAAAGGCTATCGCAAACTCTTCATCAATTTGGGCAAGAAGGACGGCTTCTATCCTGGTGAACTGATGCAGTTCCTCAACAAGAATGTTCGTGGTCACGTAGAAGTTGGACATATCGACCTGCTGACCACCATTGCCTATTTTGAGGTTCCTGAGGAGGACGCCCTGCGAGTCATCAAATACGTCAATGGCCAGCAATATAAAGGCCGTGAGGTACGTTGCAACGACGCAGAAGAGACTGCAGGCAGGCCTGCGCCAAAAGGCAAGCCATCTAGAGTATCTAGAGATTCTAGAACATCTAGAGAATCTAGACCTTCCAGACCTGCTAGAGCGCCCAAAAAGGAAGACAAGACCTACCAAAAGGATGAATGGATGCAGTTCCTGAATCCCAACAGCATGAAGACCAAGGGCGAAAAGAAAAAGGCAAAAGAGCTGAAAGGCGAAATACCTGATTTCAGCGAAGAGGGCTGGGCTATTCGCAAGCCCCGTAAAAAGAAATAAAAAATAAACCCTAGGGTTCGAAGCCCTAGGGTTTGTTTTATGCATTGTTTTGCTAGGCTGTTATTTCGCGTTTATTTCCTTTAGCAAGCGTTCTGCGTGACCCCATTGATCCATCATAAAGAGCATATAGCGCACGTCGACATTGATGGTGCGCGCCAGTTGACGGTCGAAGAAAATGTCTGACGACAGGCTATCCCAGTTTCCGTCAAAAGCCAGTCCTAAAAGTTCGCCCTTGCCATTGAAGATTGGTGAGCCAGAATTACCGCCAGTGATATCGTTGTTCGAGAGGAAGCAGAGCTGCATAGTACCCGTCAGCGAGTCAGCATACTTGCCAAAGTCCTTCTGCGCCATCAGCTCGTGCATCACCGGCTCTGCAAAGTATTCGAAGTTCTCGTCAGCTTTCTGCATCTTCTCCCACAACGAACGGGCAGTCGTGTAATAACCCGAGGGGCGTCCTCCAAGGGTGTATTCACCAATCTGACCGTAGGTCATTCGCATGGTGAAGTTGGCATCCGAATAGTTGGGCAGATCCTGCTCCATACGTAGCACAGCGGCACACAATAGTCGCTCCTGCTCGGCAATATCGTCTCTGAACTCGCTGAGGTCGTTATTGATCTTAGCCATAATCTCGCTGATGGAGATGCCGTACTTCACACCCAGATCCTTGTCGTAGCTCTTCTTATTGAAATAGATGGGCTTGCCGCTCTTCATCAGAATAGACTTCTGATACAGGGCTTTGACGTAGGCGGCATAGTCGCCACCAAACTTCTCATCAATGGTCTCATAGAAATCAGGCAAATACTCCTTGTCGACCTGTTGACGATAGTTGCGAATCAGCGTAGCGAGCAGCTCGCAGTCAGTAGCCTCGTCCCACTCCTTGCTGTTGTCATCGAACATATAATATTGCTTCTTGGGTTTGTCTTTCGGACCTTGTACATGAATGCCCCAGTTGCATTTCCAAGCACGCGTTGTCAGTTCGTCGTCGAAGGTATAGAAGGTCTCTCTGAAGATCGTGCGCAGACGGGTCAACTTCATGCGCTTCTGATAGAGCTGGGCCAACTTGTCGAAGTCGAGCTCACCCTTCAGATAGCCCGTAGAATCCTGCCACTGGCGAATCCTGGCCTCGAACAGCTGCTTCTGTCCGATAAGTCCTATCGAGTCGATACACTTGTTCATACCTATGGAGTTCTTCCAGTAGTTGCTGCTATGCGCATACTTAGACTCATACATGATACGCACGGCCTCCGAAGCACGCATGTGGCGCAGCATCACCTCCTGCTTCACCTCACGAACCTGCACACGGGGTGCATTCAGCGCATCGCGACGCTCCTGAATGCCATACGATGACAGATAGCGACTCGTTGAGCCGGGATAGCCCATAATCATACAGAAGTCGCCTGGCTTGTAGCCATCCATTGCAACAGGCGCCCACGACTTGGGGTGATAGGGCACGTTGTCCTTCGAATACTTGGCAGGACCATTGGTCTTGGGGTCGGCATAGATACGGAACACGCTATAGTCACACGTCTGACGGGGCCACATCCAGTTGTCTGTCTCACCACCAAACTTACCCATCGACTTGGGAACGGCAAACACCAGACGGACGTCCTCGAAGTCGCGATAGGTGGTCATATAGTATTTGTTGCCCTCGTAGAAAGGTTTCACCTCGACGCGCAGGGTAGAGTCCTGCTGGCGGATTTCCTTCTGCCAGGCATTCTCCACGCTGTCCACAAACTCAGCTTGCTTGTTGAGCGACAAACCCTTCAGATGGGGGAAAATCTGGTCAGTCACGTCCTTCTGGTCAACCATGAAACTAACGAAAAGGTCTTCGTTGGGCAACTCCTCTTCGTAGGATTTCGAGATGAAGCCATTCAGCATGTAGTCGTGCTCGACGCTAGAGTGCTGGCGGATGGCATCAAAGCCACAATGGTGATTGGTAAACACCAGTCCGTCAGGCGACACAACGACACCCGTGCAAAAACCACCGAAGTTGACAACGGCATTCTTCACGGCATTGTCGCTCGAGTAGAGTTGTTCCATAGGCAGTTGGAAACCATACGCCTTCATCTGTTCATAGACGGCATTGGGCAGGTTGTAGAGCGTCCACATGCCCTCATCAGCGTGCGCCCCAAGAGCACACAGACTGAATAGTGATAAAAGAATTTTCTTCATATTGTATTATTGCTTGATTTTGTAATTCGGTTTTCTAAAGTATCTGCCCACGACGGGGAGACTCGCAAGGGGCAGGTCGCGCCAGATGATGACGGCCATAAAGGCCACAACGAGCAGAGTGTTGAAAGCTAACGAAGCTATCATCGGCCAGTCGTTGGTGAAACGCATCAGGCCAAAAAGTACGAAAGCTAATACCACATAAAGGGCTATTTCCTTCAGCGGATAGTTGAGGGGATAGTACTTCTGCCCCACGAAATAGCTGACGAGCATAGCGACTCCATATCCGGCAAATCCGCCCCAAGCACAAGCCATATAGCCGTACTTGGGCACGAAGATGATGTTGACAGCCAGCAGCACGGCACAGCCGATGCCAGAGAAGATGGCTCCCCAGATAGTCTTGTCGATAATCTTATACCAGAACGACAGGTTGAAGTAGATGCCCATCATGATCTCTGCGGCCATCACAATGGGAACAACCTCCAAGCCCACCCAATAGTCGGCACCAATAATGAACTTCAGTACTTCCAAATAGGCTACCACAACGAGGAAGGCCAGCAGGGTGAAAATGATAAAGTACTTCATAGCCTTCTCGTACATCTCGTGCTGGTCTTTGTCCTTGACGCCCGCAAAGACGATAGGCTCGTAGGCAAAGCGGAAGGCCTGCGTAATCATTGCCATAATCATCGCAATCTTCGAGCAGGCACCATAGATACCCAACTGTTCGCGCATATCGCTACCTTCGTAGATATAAGGGAATAGCATCTTGTCGGCCGTCTGGTTCAGAATGCCAGCAATGCCCAGCACCAGTATGGGCCACGAATAGCTGAGCATTGTGCGCAGCAATTGTGTGTCGAGCTTCCAGCGGAAACCCGTATATTCCGTTATCAGACATACGGCGAGCATCACCGTGCAAACGAGGTTGATGTAGAAGGCATACCCCACGTCCTTGCCGTCCATAAAATAGAAATAGATGAGGTTCAACAGGATGCTCACCGCAATGTTCAGCAACTTCAAGGCTGCAAACTTCAGGGCCTTCTTCTGTTGGCGCAGATGGGCAAAAGGAATGCACAGGAAAGCGTCGATAGCCACCGTTACAGCCATCACACCTACGTACTCCGGGTGGTCGCCATAGCCCATCAACTGACTGACGGGCGACAAGAGTAACAACACCAGCACCGCAAACACCAACGACACGGAACCCACCGTGATGAGTGTGGTGCCGTAAACCGTCTGCGAGTCGGTATGTGTCTTGTTGGTGAATCGGAAATAGGTGGTCTCCATACCAAACGTCAGCAACACCATTGCCAACGCCACATAGGCATAGATGTTGGTGATGATGCCGTATCCGCCACTAGCCGCCGAGAGCTGCGCCGTATATAGTGGCACAAGCAGATAGTTCAGAAAACGGCCGATGATGCTCGACAGGCCGTAAATGGCGGTATCCTTAAAGATTGTCGTTAATTTTCCCATAATCATTCTAGATTTTCTAGATGGTCTAGTTATTCTAGACTACCCAAAGAACAAATAACATATCGCAATGGCTGCAATGACGCCAGCAAGGTCGGCCAGCAAGCCACAGCTCACAGCATGGCGCGTGTTCTTAATACCCACCGAACCGAAATAGACGGCGAGGATATAGAACGTAGTGTCTGTCGAACCTTGGAAGATGCACGACAGGCGACCTACGAACGAGTCGGCACCATAGTTGGTCATTGCGTCGACCATCATACCACGTGCACCAGAGCCCGACAGGGGCTTCATCAGGGCTGTAGGCATAGCGTCCACCCACTGGGCATTGACGCCCGTCAGTTCAACGCACCAACGCATTCCTCCAATCAGCATATCCATTGCACCAGAGGCACGAAAAACGCCAATTCCCACGAGGATAGCTACCAGATAGGGAATAATCCTCACGGCAGTGGTAAAGCCGTCCTTGGCGCCTTCGATAAAGGCGTCATAGACATTTACCTTTTTGCGCACGCCAGCGAGGATAAAACCACAGATAATGGTCATCAACAGGATGTTAGCCACCGTAGTGCTGACCTTGTTCATGGCGTCAGGCGACAACTGCGAGAAGCCCCAGATGATGCCTGCTACGACAGCACACGCACCACCCAGCGTCAGCAACATCGTGCGGTTCAACAGATTGATGCGCTGATAGAGCGAGGTGATGATAATACCTGCCAACGTCGAAAAGAACGTTGCCAAAAGGATGGGAATAAAGATATCCGTGGGCTGAGCAGCACCCAGCTGTGCCCTGTAAACCATGATGCTGACGGGAATCAGCGTCAGTCCGCTGGTGTTCAGCACGAGGAACATAATCATCGGATTCGACGCCGTATCTTTCTTTGTGTTCAGCTCCTGCATCTGCTCCATAGCCTTCAGGCCAAGGGGCGTAGCCGCATTATCCAGTCCCAGCATGTTGGCGGCAATGTTCATGAAGATGGAGCCCGTCACGGGATGACCCTTGGGGATATCAGGAAACAGGCGAGTGAAAACGGGTGACAGCACGCGCGCCAACACGTTGACAACACCACCCTTCTCGCCAACCTTCATCACACCCAGCCAGAGCGACAGCACACCCGTCAACCCCAACGAAATCTCAAACGCCGTCTTCGACGACGAGAACGTAGAATCCATCATTGCCGGAAACACGTCGAAGTCTCCAAAAAACGCCAACTTCATCGCAGCAATCACAAATGCCACCAGGAAGAACGCTATCCAAATATAATTCAGTACCATAGTTTTCTTTATTCGTCAGCTATATAATCTGCAAAGGTAGTTATTTATTTCCTACCCACCAAATTTATTGCAAAAAAAGAGCGGTTGCTCGCGCAACCGCCCCTTCCGATTTATAAATATCAAAGTATTTGATGTTCAAATTACTCGTTGTTGGTCAAATCCTTGTCAGTCAGTCTCGAGGTGCTTCCGTCACCATGAGTCCAATCTGTAGCAGGATTTGCAACCCATGTCGTGAAGTCAGGATATACTCGAGTGATATTCACATATTCATCGCACCATCTTGTACCAACTTTGCAGTTGAACTTAGCAGCGGGTTTACCCTGTTCAGCCTGAATCTCTACCCATGAACCACCTTTATAGACAGTAATCAAGATGTTCTTGGCATCAGTATACTCATGATCGTCGAGTACCAACTCTTTTGCAGGAACTTCGTCACCTACACCACAGTTCTTCATATAGCCACCCAGTCCGTTCACATTATTGTGAATCTCAACACTGCCACTTGGCTCACTGCTATCATCACTACGTGTACCACCAATTCTGATAGGCAGTGTACCACCTGCTGCTAACAGCTTGATATAAGCCTTACCGTCCTTGATAGCCCAGTCGAATACAACATCATTAAAGTCCCAGTCAGATGTCTTTCCTGTAGGATCATACTGTGCGCTCAAATCCTCAGCCATGATGCGACCATCATACACTTCGGGGAACTCCTCTTCCTTTTCAGTTCCATAACCTTCGTTACAATTTGAAGGTTTGATGTAAACGGGACTTGAAGATTCTGGTCCAAACTTCACGGTTTCGTCATAAGCGTAGTAAGGCTGATTGATGTTGGGGGTATCGATATAGCCTTGTTCAAAATGATCCGGGATGTCTACATAGAGATTACCGTAGTAGTTCATGCTAAACTGGTTGTCGCCGCTCTTCGTAATGCTTGCAGCTTTCACTACAGCATACTCACTACCAAATCCGTGGAATCCATAACCAGAGTTGTAGTTATCGGTATAAATGTTGTACTTAACATTAACCATTGACTTGCTGCCCAGATAGAAACCAGAGGTATCATCCCAATAGAAGTAGTCACAAGCAAGCATACCACCTTGCTCAGCACCGCCTTCCAGAATCATTGCACCACGATTCAAACGGAATTGACCATTACCCGTTGTACCAGTAGCAGTAACCTTCAGCTTACAGTTGTTCCATACACTCGAACCTGTAGTATCATAACCAGTAATTTCGAAGTCACCAGAGGTGTAGTCACCTTCGTTCAGCCACTTTGTAATATTATTGGTAATCGTTGTCTTCCCATAGATAGTTGTTGTACCAGCGTTTAACAGCATTGCACCAGCATCCATTGACAAAGAAGCGCCCTTCAAGACTCCTTCGGTATCGTTCACCAATTGAGGTGCACCGTCAGACATCACAATAGCTCCTTCGCTCTCGAATGTACCCTGATTAAAGAGAAGGTTACCAGTAGTCTTCATATCCAAACTGTTGACAGTAAAATTCTTGCCAGAAGCATTGTAAATCAAATTGTTATTATTTACGAAAGATAATGCACCGTTAACATCAACAGATCCTTCGTTCCAAAGAACTACATCGTTTTCTACTGTAAGTTTATCAACGGCAATAGAATCACCTGCATTCAGGACTTTATATCCGCCTTTCAAATACAGATCACCGCCCTTTATCTTACTACCTGCACTCATATAAATAACTGCAGACTTGTTGTTACTGTCATCAAACAGGAAATTGTGTAATTCAACATTTCCGTCAGGCCATACATATTGCGTATATGTGACTTCTGAAATATCCAATACTGCTTTTGGAGCCAAGTATACACTAACTCCCATGCCAAATGTACCTAATGTTGTTACCTTTAATGTTTTACCCTCACTGACAACAATATTATTGCCTTTATCATCACCTAAACCTTGATTAAAGGTCATATTGTCATCGATGTAAATAGTCATGTTTTTGTGATTCTGAGGATTATCCAAAGTGTAGCCACTTTTTACAAAGTAAACTCCATTGTCTTGAAGTGTGTTAGTGCTTGCATCAAGTGCTCCTGCTGCAGTTGCTGTAGTAGCGAACTCCGGCGTAGCAGGCTTACGTGAGGTAGGTGCAGCGTATGTGAAACCACTGGGCTTTTCCTTATCTCCATAAGAGTCACTTGAATAAGCCGTTTTCTTTTCGGCACGAGTTGTAGCTCTGCCGAAGCCCCAGTCCTGATTAGCTGCGGGCTGACCAAACTGAGCAACGAAGTTTGCTTCGTACTGAGCCTTAATGATTTGCTCCTGAGACATTGTTTCAATGTCGTGATTCGAGCAGCTGGCGAATGCGATGGCTGCGAATCCAATCATCAAATACTTTTTCATACTGTTTAAAATTTTAAATGGTTTTATAATTAATTATTGCTTAAATTCTCGAATTCGTTTGCAAAGATAGGGAAAAAAGGTGGAAAGCAATGCAATATTATGATTAAAAAATGTTAATGCGCGTAAAATCGTTTGTAAAAAATCCAAGTTCGTAGTCCGAAACGGCATAAAAATTGCATAGGTTTTCAGCACCTACTATCATGCTTATAACGCTGTCAGAAGGTGTGTAGCGGCGCGTCTTGCAAGTTTCCCCTTCTATTATTATCAGAAAATGTACGCGCGTAAGGCACTAGTATTCTGTCTTGTTGCGTTGCAATGTTGCAATAAGGAGTATAATAATTTAGGGAATGTATATTGATTGAATTAAAATAGTATAAATATTAATTTCTATTTATCATAATCTTGCAAGATTGTCCAATACCCTCTCTGTGTTTGATGGTGGAAGGTGCTTATTGCAACATTGCAACGCAACACTGCAACAAGCTTACTGCCGGTAAACAGCCTGCTTAGTTCCTTTGGACGGGCGGTTTAGTTCCTTTGGACTGGCAGTCCGCTTCCCAAGGGCTGGCCGCTTAGTTCCTTTGGGCTGCGTACAAGAAAAAGGGCACCTGCGTAGTTGCAGATGCCCTTTTGGAGATTCATTCTTGGGTAGTATTAGTTGCGAATGGCCTTGCTGTTGTTGCCGACGCGGATGATGTAGACACCCTTTGGCAGTGTGTTCAGCACCTGCTTCAGACCTGCACCTTGCGTCTCAGCCAGCTTGTTGCCGTTCAGTGAGAAGACGCTGATGGAGCCACCGCCCATGCTGTTCACAAGGCGTTCAATGCCTGTAGTGCCATTGAAGCCCATAACGGTTCCAAATTGTCCCCAAGGAGTTGCTTCATAATAGGCCATAACGCTATTGTCTTCTACCAACAGCGTACCACTGCTGATAGGACTGCCCTCGAAGGCGTCTGCTGCCGTTGTGGGCACGTTCTCGGCATAGCACTTCACGAGCAGGCCCTCGCTCTCCGTACGTCGTGGGCCATTTGCCGGTATTCCGATGTGTGCAAAAGCCTTCTCGCCGATAGTGGTCACGCCCTTACCGATGATAATCGTCGTCAGCTGGCTGCAACCGTCGAAGGCGCCTGCACCGATGGTGTTAATGCCGTCGGGTATCGTAATCGAAGTGATAGCAGTATTGCCATTGAATGCATTGTCGCCAATGCCTGTCACCTGATAGGTCTTACCGTCGATGGCTACCGTTTCACCAATCACTACGTCGCCCGTCACGTCGCTGCCACCAACGATAGTGACAGTACCGTCGTCCTCTATCACGTAACCTATGGTATCCGAGACTTCCAGGTAGTATTGTGCATAGCCGGGATTGTAGTCATCGTTGCCGGCAAAGTCGGCCCTGATTTGTGTTCCGCCGATGGACAAGAGGGTTACCACGCCATTTTCGTCGACGGTAGCAACACCAGGATTACTTGACGTCCACACAATGGGAGCCACGTTGTGCGGGTTGCTCAGCGCGGGCGAGTTGAAAGGCTGGCCAAGCTTACCCGTGAAGTAGCCCAGTTCGCTGATATAATGCTCATTGGCATTGATGGCCAGCTCAGGATCGAGCATAACCTTCGGCATGTTCAACTGGATGGCAATGGCTTTCGTCTCAGGATTAATCGTAATGGTGTACGACTCTGCACCGTCGGCCTGGGGCCTCATCCATGCCTGACCGTCGCCAATCGACATCGTTCCGCTTAGCTTCGTGTAGTTCTCGTCGTCAGTACTGAACAGGTGGCTCCACGTAATGTCACCGTTAGCGGCAATAGCATTGGCTGGAGCAATCTTGAACCACATATTTCCGTCGTCGCCATAGACGGCAGGAACCGTAATTTGGTGGGTTCCGTCATTCTGAGCGACAAACACCTGAGTGGCGTCGTAAACCCAATTGGTGCCAGTACCTATATAATAATAAGGTGCTTCGGGCACGAAGGGCACATCCTGTTGGGTGAAGGTAATCTCGTAGGTCATCTCGCTGGGCACTATGCGCATAGTATAATCCTTGGCATTGTTGGAGGCAAGGAGTTTCCAAGCACCAGCGTTACCCTTCACCATCGTACCAGTAAGGTCAGTACACTGGTCGACAGAGGCGCAGAGCAAGTTGTCCCAGAAGGTCTCCTGATTGTCGTAGGCCGAACCCGGTGCAACCTTCATATACAAGTCTGCACCGTTGGCAGGGAACGTGATTTCCCACGTCTTACCGTCGTCAAGCTTCGTGAAGGCATACGACTGGTCTGTCGTGCTCCATTCGTTCAGGCCGCTCACCAGATAGTAGGCTGTCTCTTCCTGCGGCTCCTCGCCACTTTCCAGACTGACGGTAAACATCGGAGAGTGCTGATAACCCTTGACTTCCTTGCCCTCAGACTTATAGAAGACATAGTAGAAATACTTTGCTCCGTCCTCCAGTCCGTCAATCTGCAAATCTACGTCAGTAGAGGCTCCTGCGGCCAGCTGAATGGTCTTGCTGACTTTATCTGCCAATGAACCTTTGGTTTCGCTGATCAGTTTATACAATTTGACTATGACGTCGTTGTCGTAGTCCGAACTGCCGTTGTTAGTCACCTGGACGTTGACCACCACATAGTTTTGCTTCACAACCATATTCCTTCCTTCCTGAACAGCATTCTTCGTCGTAGGATACATCGACAGATTGGCAGCAACGGCAGCATCAACGGTAACACTGCCTGTAATAAATGCATTGTAGTCATACGATTTGCTATTGTTATTCCATGAGCGCGTACATAATTCAACCGTCTTCGTACCCTCAGAATCAGGAATGAAAGAGAAGTTGATATTTTCTGTTGCCCCGGCATCAATATCAAAATGGCGTCCGCTGGTCAATTTACCATCAACAAAAAGGAAGATTTGTCCATTGAACAACGTACCGTTGTTGGTAATGGTCGCTGCGAGATTCAGGGGCGAACCAACCTCCTGTTTGCCCGTTGGCTCTATCGAACCTGTCAGTCCAAACGTTGGCTCTTGGAGCGTCAGCGTATTGTCGCTGATGGTTGCAGTCAGGAAATAAGTTTCAGTACCTTTGTTGGGATACCATGTCTCAGCGCCTGTCTCACGACTGATTGGCTTTATAATATAACTTCCGCTGGTAATGTTAGCACCAAAAGAGATAGTCGCTTTGGCTTTACCATAACCATAGCCACTGTCCAACGTATAAGACCCTAAAGGCTCAACAGTCAACAGGATATCCCTCTCGTCATAAACACCATAACCCATATCAAATGTATATGTTATGCCTGTCATATTCCAGAAACTGGCAGTAACATCTACCTGGAAATCTTGTGTTGTTGCTGTTCTTGTAACCTCTAAACCAGAAGGGGCACTAATAGAACTAGTTGTCATAATGGGCGTAATGGTTGGAATAATACCCGTATTGGGTTGTGCACCGAAGATAGCAGCCTGATCATAGCTATAACCGTCAGTACTGCTGCTGGCACCAATGCCGGAATTACTGCCTGAATCGAGAATGGAGAGCAGGAAATAGTTGTTGCTACCACCACCCCAACCCCAGTTGACGTGGAAATAGTCGTCGCCACCATAACCATCAATCACGAAAGCGTGACCACCACCACTCGACTGACCAGAATAGAGCACAGGGCGTCGTGCTGCCAGTTCGTTGTATACCTTCTGGTTCCATGCTGCCAGTCGATAGTTACTTCGGTCCTCGTAAATCGTTGCAGCGTCATAGTCCAAATAATTGACCCAGGCATCAGCCACATAGGAAGTAGAGGCAGCGCTTGAACTGGCAGTATAGTTCATCTGCACAGCCGTTCCACATAACAACATCAGTTCAGCAACAGCTTGATTCTGAGCGTCCGTCTCACTGCCTGTATATTTGGGCACCATATTGCCCCAGTCAATGGGTGTTCCAGCAGCTATTGCAGGCATTTCAAATTTCTTTTTACCAGATGTATAACCCGGAATCTCGGCAACGGTCTGCTTGGGCCACTGCCAATAATACATCACCTGAGCCATAGCCGTAGCCACACAACCCGTAACACTATGCTCTCCATCATCCTCCGGACAAAGCAGGTTGTAAGGATTACCCTGATTCCACTCTGATTGCAACAACGGGGCAATACTACCACCTGAGACTGTCTTTCGTGGGGCAGCAGCCTCCGGATGCTTGTTCAGATATGCCATCTGGTCATCATAGCCCTGCAGCCAAGCCCTCATATTATCCGGCATGTGCCGAGGGTCGAACTTACCATTAGACGAATATCCCAACACAGCAGGAACACGGTCGTCGGCAGCAGCAATAACGAAGCCCTGTCCTTCGCCCACGTTAAACACATAATAGCTTGCTGCCATTACTTCTTTCTGCACCTGATAATGGCTCGTGGCCACCAATTGCAGAGAACTCTCGCTAATGGCACTTGCACGGCGAGGATTCATAAACTTCGTAATCTTTTGCCGTGCCTCATCAGGAGTCACTGGTCCGCCCATCGCCACAATGCTGACGAAGAGCATGAGGAGTAACAAATAGGACTTTTTCATACGCTTAAAGTTTTTGTTTGTAATTGTTTTAGGAGTTTATTTTGCAAAGATATGAAAGATTTTCGATTTTTCCAAATTTTTTGCTATTTTTTGTAGCAAAAATAACGCAAAGCTATGGAATCACGCTTCCAAATAGTCGCGGATGGCTGCGACGAGGGCGTCGTTTTCTTCGGGGAGCTGGGCTGAGACGCGGAAGAAGTGGTTGTCGAGACCGTAGAAGTTGCTACAGTCGCGGATGAGCATTCCGTGCTCGTGAATGAGGTGGTATTTCAGATCGGTGGACGTTGCGTTTTCCAGTTCGCAAAGCATATAGTTCGTCTTGGTCTCGAAGATGCGAACGCCTTTGACCTCACGCAGGTTAGAACGGAAACGCTGAGTCTCCTCCAGATATTCCTCCAGATTGCTGATAGCGGGCTTGCCTTTCTTCAACAAGAATTTCCCTGCCTCGATGCTCAGGGCGTTCATGGCCCAGGGGTGGCGGTGTTGGCGCAACAGCTGGATGGTGTTAGGATGGCCTGTGATGTAGCCCAGACGCAAACCTGGCACCGCATAGGTCTTGCTGAGCGAATGGAGCATCAGCAGGTTTGGCACGTCTATCATCTCACGAGCCTGCAATAGCGGTTCCTTCGTATAGCCTTCGTACGACTGGTCGACGACGAAGGCATAGCGTGGCGAACGACGCACGACGTAGTCCATAAATCCCTTCATCAGCACGTTGCCCGACGGATTATTGGGATTGCATATCCAGTAGACGCGGTCGCGCGGCAACTCGGTCATTTCGTCGTTATTCTCGTAGGAGATGATGTGGTTGAACTGCCTGCAGGCGTCAGCATACTCGTTGAACGTCGGCTGGGGAATGACAGAAGCACTATTCTTGAAGTGGGCGGCAATCATGTAAATAGCCTCCGTAGCACCGTTGGTCACCAGAACGGCCTCTGGCGATATGCCTTCCTTTAATGCTATCAGACGTTCGAGACTGCGCGGCTGGGGTTCCGGATAGTTAGCTATCAGGTCGAAATGTTCCTTCAGAAATTCTTTCAGCGCTGTCAAATCGGCATGCTGATAGATGTTGCTGCTGAAGTTCATCTTCACCAGATCGTCGTAGCGGTAAATGTCGTCTCCGTGACCTTCTAGCATAGTACTCTTATTTGAAGTGTTTCCTTGTCGAATGTGATATCGGCACGCTCGATGAATCGGCTCAGAGCACCCTGCACAGCCAGTTCTCGAGGTGTTCCCACGCTGAGCATATCGGGTTCCATCAGCCAGATGCAGTCGGCTACTTGCAGGGACAGTTCCACGTCGTGGGTAGAGAGGAAAATGGTCTTCTGTTGCTGAATAGCCAGGCGACGCAACAATTGCATCGTTTCTACCTTGCTAGGATAATCGAGGAAGGCCGTTGGTTCGTCCAAATAAATGATGGGCGTCTGTTGAGCCAGCGCCTTGGCTATCATCACCTTCTGGCGCTCTCCGTCGCTCAGTGTGTGCACCATGCGTTGGCTCAGCGACTCAATACCCACCAATTGGATAGACTCGCGAACTATTGCGTGGTCTTCGTCCGTCAGGCCGCCCCAGAAGCCCGTATACGGCGAGCGTCCCAAGCCCACGAGTTCTTCTACGGACATATTCCTGACGTCAGGCTTCTCCGTCAACACCACACCGATGATGCGACTAAGTTCCTTGTCGGTAAACTCCGCGATTTCCCTACCCTCCATTCTGATGTTTCCATCCAGCTTAGGCTGAAAGGCAGAGAGCGTGCGCAGGAGCGTCGATTTGCCTATACCGTTTTGTCCTAACAGACACGTCAGCTGACCACTGTTGATGGCGGCATTCAACCCCTTGGCCACCACTTTTTCTTGTCCTTTGGTGGCGTAACCTATGGTCAGATTCTCTAATACGACGGTCTGCATAACTATTATCTCTTAACTTTTATCCATTATCTAACAGACTGTGGCCTAAGTCGCGCACCTTGCAAATGTTGACAATCTGGTCAATCACGTCGTTCATGATGGGAACGGGCACCAACCTGTAGTTGTCGTAATCAGCACAAAGCACCACCAGGTTCAGGGCCTTGACACGAATGCCGTAATGCTCTTGAAGCATATATCGATAAAGGTTCTGCTGGAGGCAATAGTGATAGTACGACGTATCGGGCACGCTGATGCCGTTGAGAGACATCTTGCCACCAAAACCTTCGACAATGGGACGACCTGTGCCATCCACCACCTTACGGCTACGCTTCCAGTCGTAGATGATGAAGTCGCCGTCCACGTCCTTGCAAATTAGGTCGATAGTGCCGGCAATGTTCAGGGGAACATCGTAAACGGGCCACTCCTGACGATAGGGACGGATGTGATAATCGTTGACGAAGCACAGGAAGTGCTGGCGTTCGGGCTCAATGTTGACCTCCTCCGTCTCGCCTTCGTAGCAGAACTGATAAGTGGTCTCAAACCGTCCATTCTTGAAGTAGTTCTCCGTCTGTTCGTGCATGAAGGTACCCACCTCGCTTGCCATACAGCCCGTACGGTTCCACTTGCGGAGCGTCTCTTCTGCCGGAATGCCGTAACGTTCCTGTTGGCGCAAGGCTATGCGCTGTCCGTCAAAAGGCTCGAAGAAATAACCCACAAGGCTACTGACTGGCAACAGTTGGACTTTGCCACGATAGAGGTAGATGTGACCCTCGGGCAGGAAGTCGATGTGCTCATCCTGTTCGTAGAGGCCTGCGTCGGTGAATGCCTCCATCTTCTGGCGCATGGCTAATGTTCTTTCCGTCATTTTTCTTTCGATTCCAAGGGGTTACGCAGTCCTTTAAATCCTGAGAGATAGGCCTTTGCAGAACCAAACGACAGGAACATATCAAGACGTACGGGCATGTGGTTTTTGTCGTCGGTGATGTAGAAACGGATGAGCTCGTGGTTCTTTCCGTCCTCACGCTCGATGAACGAGAAAACGAGACAACGATACTTGTCGTTGTTGTTCTTCATCTTCAGTGTCGTCTTGCCCGTATATTTCAGCCACGAGTTCGACAGACTCTTAGCATCACTGATGGGCATGGGAATATTCTCGCCAACCTTCAGTTTCGAAGCGTCAAAGTTGCGAGCACGCATAAAAATACTCATCATGTCATAGATGCAGTCCTTATACTCAGCCTCTTTCCAGTGTACCTCTCCATCAGAGTCGATACGATGCATCTTCAGGTGGCAATTGGTATTGGGATAGCTGTACCACAACTCGTCTACATAGTAGCGGTCACCTTCGCGTGCGCCTTTGCGGAAATAGAGTGGCGAAATATCCATATCGGTATAGCACAACAAGGTGTCGCGCATCATGAATACATTGTCTAACTGGCTGTTTCCACGTGTTACTAAACTGCTACGGAAAGCGTTCTGTCCCTTGTATTTTGTTTGCACAGTAGACATGGAGGCCGTTCCCACTTTGACCCACACAAACTTCCAGTTGAAGTAGAGGTCGTAACTGAGAAATTCGCCCGTCTTAAAGGCTGTATTCTCAATGCCACATTGTGCGCTGGCACTTAACGGCAAGAAGGTAAAGAGGCTGAAAAGCAAAGCACCCTTCACCAACACCATTGCCGATATCTTTTTCATCATATTATTCATCTCTTCCATTTATGATCTATTTTACCAATTGTTTCTGCACATATTCTATGCCCAACTGACGGGCGCGTTCTGCATTACGGTTCTTCTTCTGTTTCTTTTCCTTGGTGTCCTTCTGCTTGACAAGAGCCCCAGGCTTCTGCTGGTTACGAGGCTTACCTGTCAGATTCCATTGTTTCGTAACGTCCCAATTTGCCTTACACTCTATTTCGCTGGAATAATAGTAGACATCTTCGGGTTGCTGGTCGTCGTCGTAATTGCCTGTATCCCACAGATCGTTGCCGTTACGGTCGACAAAGGCACGCGCATAGTAATTGCCAGGCTCGAGATAGAAGAATGCTGCCTCGCCGTCATTGGCTGCCCTAAGCTGACGCAAACATTTGTCATCCTTATCCAACAGTTGGACAACAATTCCCGTGTCGCGCACACCACTCAAACGGAACACCAACGAACTGAGTTCCTCGAGAGGTCTAGCTTTGATACCTTGCTTGATGGGGTCTGAAACAAACCCATAAATATCTACAAAGGCTGCTGAGTCAACCTCCAAACTATATTCCGTTCCTGGCTGCCATTCTGCCAATAGTTCGAAACGTCCCATCACGGAGTCAAGGCGTATGACTTCAAAAGGAGCACGATACCAAAGAGAGTCTATCTGTGAATAGAGGTGTACAGCCGAGGTGTCGGCTTTTGCCAGAGGGGTCGGAATATTAATAAAGACCTTACTGATAGGATTGAGAGACTGGGGTACATTTATTTTCACCTCCAGCGGTTTGACGGGGTAGATGCTGTCGTAAGGCTCTTCGCGCTTCTTTCTCTTCTCTTGTTCCTTCTGCCAACTCTCATACTCCTTCTGACGTTCTTTCTGTCGTTTAGCATAGGACGTCTTGGCAACGACGTCAATGGTGTCTGTCTGACTGATCAACACACCTGTGCTGTCGGTTATCAGATACTCCATCGAGAGGGTCAGTGTGTCCGTATTGATAAGCGTTGTATCACGGAGCCAATAGGTAATCGAGTCTTTCTTCGCATTGTGTTCGACGACGAAGGCTGAATCTGCGTCGAAATTCAGACCTTTGATGATGGGCAGTTGCTCGTTGCCGTAACTGAAGAAGAGTTTGATGCGATCGGCATCTGTACGGTCGGGCTGTTTCAGCAGATAGCGGTCCGTTTGCAGTTCCTGAAAGGCCAGCATAACGACATCATCAGGATAGAAATGGGTATAGGGTACCCGCAGGATATTGTCGATGTGCAAGGTGTCACGCCAGATGGTATCCTGACGGATATCCGGCCCTGCAGAGGGCTTGTACGTCTGGTGTGAGAAGGCTATCATCTCGCTCTTCTGCGTGAATTTGAAGTCACCATCGGCATCCTGTAAGGCATAGACGCGGTATTCGCCTGGGGCAACACCTTTGATAACAAAATGACCAGAAGCATCAGTACGCGAGACGCGCATCAAGGGCTCTGTACGGAATACAGAGTCGGCCAGATTGTTGTAAAGTCCAACGCTGATACCTTTCACAGGCTCGAGATTCGAGGCATCAATCACGTATCCTGCTACCTCAAAGGTGTCTATCTGTTCGCCTGTCGAGAAAGTATAGGTGAAGTTACCCATGGGGTTACCTTCGTTGTTGTCGCTGATGGCATCACTGAAATCAATTGTATAAGTGGTATTGGGCTTCAGCGAATCCTTCAGTTCCACCACAATCCTCTTGCCCTTGGCCTGTATTTCCGGCATCTCCAACTGTGGCGGAGAGACGATAACATTCTGTGTCGGATCTTCCAGTTTGATAAATTCGTCAAACAGGATGGTAATTTTCTGTGTCGTCACATTGGTAGACTGGTCGGCTGGTGTCGCGCTAACGACGCGAGGAGGGTCATCGTCGTACCATCCACCGTCAGGCGAACCCATTCGGGCACAGCCAACAGCCAAGAGCAAACTGCTAAGAGTGAAAAAATATAGTAGTTTCTTCATTGTTTGTTCAGCGTCAATAGTTGATCTATATGTTCACGGCTGTTACTCAATCGAGGCACTTTGTGCTGACCTCCCAGCTTGCCTTTCATCTTCAGCCAGTCATTGAAGAGTCCCTGTCGAGCCTCAACGATTTCCAAATGCTGCAGGGTGATGTCCTTATAGCGTTTGGCCTCGTAGTCGCTATTCAACTCTTGCAGGCGCTTGTCCAGCAAGTCAGCGAACTGTGCCAAGTCGTTCGGCGACTTGGAAAATTCAATCAACCACTGGTGGCGACACTTGGCATTGGCATCCATATACACTGGCGCAGCCGTATATTCCAGCACCTCGGCACCCGTCTGTTCGCAGGCATAGGCAAGGCCTTGTTCGGCATTGTCGACGATAAGTTCCTCGCCAAAGGCATTGATAAAGCTCTTGGTGCGCCCAGAGATGACGAACTTATAGGGATTCGTCGATGTAAAGCGTACGGTGTCGCCTATCATGTAACGCCACAGTCCGCACGACGTCGAGATGAGCATGGCGTAATTCTTGTCCTTCTCAACACCCCACAGCGGCACGATTTTACCGCGCTCAGCGCTTTCCCCGCTGAGTTCCTCGAATTCGTAAAACACCCCATAGTCCAACATAAGCAACATGGCCTTGTCCGCAGGGTCATCCTGAATGCCAAAGAATCCCTCGCTGGCGTTGTACGTCTCCATATAGTGCATCTTGGGCGACGTGATGAGCTGTTCGTACTGCTTACGATAGGGCGTAAAAGCCACGCCGCCATGAAAGAATACCTCCAGATTGGGCCACACCTCTTCGAGATGCTTCTTGCCCGTCATTTCCATCATGCAATTCAGTACAGAAAGCATCCACGAAGGTACACCACTGATGTTCGTCACGTTCTTATTCATCGCCTCACGGGCTATGCGCTCACGCTTGAGTTCGAAATCGCTGAGCAGAGCGGTCTCCTTTTTAGGCACACGCACCAGATTGGCCAACGGATTGATGTTCTCAATCAAAATGGCGCTGAGATCGCCCACCAACGAATCCTTCAGATTGTAGTTGGGAGCGTGACTGCCACCAAGGATGAGACCTCGTCCGTCAAACATGCGCGACTGGGGATTGTTCCTCAGATACAATGCCACTACGTCGCGTCCGCCAGCATAGTGAATCTTCTGCAGACCTTCCTTGCTGACAGGAATAAACTTCGACTTATCGTTCGTTGTACCGCTCGACTTAGCATACCACTTGACGCGCCCAGGCCACAAGACATCCTTTTCCCCATGACGCATACGGTCTATCTGGCCCTTCAACTCCTCATAGCTGTTCACAGGACATAGACGGACAAAGCTATCGTAGTCATTGATAGAAGCAAACCCATGCTCACGACCGTACTCAGTGTCTTTGCCACTTGCTATCAAATGGCTGAGCACAGCCCGTTGCAATTGCTCGCCCTGGGTCTGATGTTTCTCAAGTTCTCGCATTCGCGAGGTGAAGATATATCTTGCTATATTTGTTATGCTCATCGTGCTCGTATTTATTTAATACAACGTGCAAAGGTAAACATAATCTTTCGGACAACGGCAGATTTTACGTTTTTTTATATTATAAGGTGTGAAAAACGGACTATTTAAGCACCTTATCCACACTACCTGCGTCAAGCAAACGCCGTTCGGCCTCGTCGTAAGACAATCCCAGCGACTCCTGAATCATGCGTGTACCACGATCTCTGAGTTTGGCGTTGGTCAGCTTCATCTTGACCATACGGTTGCCTTTGACACGGCCCATGCGAATCATCAGCGAAGTACTAATCATATTGAGCACCATCTTCTGTGCCGTTCCGCTTTTCATACGACTGGAACCCGTCACAAACTCGGGCCCCACGATGGTTTCAATGGGATAGTCGGATACAGCGGCCAATGGGCTATTGGGATTGCTGGTAATGCAACCTGTCAACAGTCCCTGCTTGCGGGCATTTTTCAAAGCACCTATCACGTAAGGTGTAGTGCCTGAGGCCGCGATTCCCAATACCGTATCGTCGGCAGTGGGCAAAAACTGCTGTAAGTCTTTCCAGCCTTGTTCTTTATCGTCCTCCGCATTTTCAATGGCACTGCGCAATGCCTCGTCACCACCGGCAATGATGCCCACCACCCAATCGGGCGAGACACCAAACGTTGGCGGCAGTTCACTGGCATCAAGCACGCCTAAGCGTCCACTGGTTCCTGCACCCACATAAAACAATCGTCCACCGCGTTTCATCCTCGGCTCAATAGCTGTGACCAGCGCCTCTATCTGCGGAAGAGCCTGACGGACGGCTTCTGCTATCCGCTGATCCTCTTCGTTGATGTGTTGCAATAGCTCGCCTACCGACATCCGTTCCAGATGGTTGTAACGTGAAGATTGTTCCGTGATTTTCGAAAAACTACCCATTTCTCTTTATTTTTGGCTGCAAAGGTAATAAATTATTCGAATATTTCGTATCTTTGCAGACAAAAAAAAGAAAATGAAAAAACTATCGCTATTCATTGGGGTCGTTTTGGCCAGCTTTTACTCAACGTCTCTTGTAGCTCAGAATCCGATTATATGTGACCGTTATACACCAGACACAGCTCCTTACGTGCATGGGGATACGCTCTATCTCTTCGTTGACCACGACGAGGACGAGACCCTGAACAACTATTTCACCATGAAGGACTGGTTGCTCTATAGCACTGTCGATATGGTGAACTGGACCTATCGCGGAACGCCTCTGACATCAGCCACCTTCTCTTCGTGGGCCAAACAGGACAACGACTGCTGGGCTAGCCAGTGTATCGAGCGTAACGGCAAGTGGTATTGGTACGTAACGGCAACCATTAAGGGCAAGGCTTACCCTGGCATTGGTGTGGCTGTGGCTGACAACCCTGCCGGTCCCTACAAAGATCCCATCAATAAACCTTTGGTTAAAGGATGGTTCAAGATTGACCCCACGGTATTCATTGACGACAACGATCAAGCATACCTTTATTATGGCAATAATAACCTCTGGTATGTAAAGCTAAATAAGAACATGACATCATTCACTGGCAGTGAAGTTTCTGTGAATGTCAAAAATGAAACAGCCTTCGGACCACACAAAAACGACAACGGCGACCCGAACTTTGAGGAAGCATCGTGGCTTTACAAGCGCAACGGGAAGTATTATCTAGAGTATGCGGCTGGTGGAGTACCAGAGCATTGGGCCTACTCTACGGCTAGTAAGGCTACAGGTCCGTGGACCTATCAGGGCAAGATATTGGGAGAGGCAGAAAACAGCTTTACCATTCATGGCGGAACTGTGGAATATAAAGGTCACTACTATATGTTCTACCACAACGGCAAGCTGCCTAACGGTGGGGGTTACAAGCGCTCTACCTGCATAGAGGAGTTCACCCCCAACGAAGATGGCACCATTCCATTTATTAATTTCACCACGAAAGGTGTGGAACCCCTGCAGACGCTGAATCCCTTTGTCCTGCAAGAGGCCGAGACAATCAACCAGTGTAAAGACGTGTTGTGCGAAGGCGACTACAATGGCTGTTACGTCACGCACAGCAGCAAAAGCAGCTATATCAAAGTACGCAACGTAGATTTCGGTGAGGATGGTGCCACGACATTCAAGGCACGCGTCAAATCAGAAGGTAACGCAAAGATCGTGATACGCACTGGCAGCAAGTCAGGAACCGCCAAAGGTACTTTGACCATAGAACCCACCAACGGTGAGTGGGTGGAGTTGAGCTGTAATTTGAGCAAATCCATTACCGGCGTCCAGGATCTGTTCTTCACCATGAATACACCCTCTGCAAAGCTTCAGTTCGACAACTGGCAGTTCTTCCAAGAAACTTCTGGTATTAGGAATGTAAACGCAGAACGTCCTGCCAACCAAAACGTTTACGACTTGCAGGGACGTCAGACAAACGGTGCAAATAACGGCCATTCCATCCACATCATTAATGGTAAGAAAGTAATAAAGTAATAAACTCACAACATGAACAAACTGACATTAAATATTATACTCATGATAGCCGCTGTAAGCACAAAGGCACAAACCATTCCTACGCTTGACGAACACCATTTGTTGCTCGACGGCTCGCTCACTCATGACGAAGCTCAAGCCCAGCCCTTCGTTTTCAATGACTTTCGCGAAGCTGTCGCCCACTTCAGCGACACAACTACCCTCTACATCCGTCCGTGGGTATACTGGGTGGACAATCCCGATGAGCCGGAAGTGGTCAAAGGCGAAAACGGGCGAGAGCCATTTGGCATTGTCATTCGTGCCAAGAAACTTGACTTCATCGGACTGGCCGAGCGACCAGAGGATGTGGTGCTCGCCGCTCAGCGCGGACAGATGCAGGGGGCTGTCGGCAACTTCACGATGCTCGACATGCACGTTGACGAGCTGACGGTAGAGAATATGACGCTGGGCAACTTCTGTAATGTAGACTTGGACTATCCTCGTCGCCCAGAACTCAGTCGGAAGAAACGCAGCGACGCCATCACTCAGGCTCATGTAGGCTATGTTCACGGCCGTAGCCTTTATGCCAAAAAGGTGCGTTTTATCAGCCGACTGAACCTAAACCCGCTGAACGGAGCCAGAGAGAGTATCTACGACAGTTGCCACTTCGAGTGTACTGACGATGCTCTAAACGGCACTGCCCTCTATCGCCACTGCGACTTCGACCTCTACGGACAGAAGCCTTTCTGGAGCACTTTCGGACGTGGGGCGATGTTCGTAGATTGCGACTTCAACGTGAAAAGCGACAATCGCGAGATATACTTCTGCAAGCAGGGTGGTCCTGTGACGGTGGTCAATTGCCGCTATCATGCCCCCTCTGACAGCATGTACATTGGCTGGACGGCCTATCCGCAACGCTGGCTCCGCTGCTATCAGAAGAACTTCACACTCAATGGCAAACCCTATCTCATTGGCAACCGCCAACAAGAAAACACCATCATGATAGACTCCATAGCGATGGATATGACTCGGCCACCCTATCTCTCCATCAGCCGTCGTGAAGCAGAGATGCTGGTAGGTGGCGAGCCTATCACGCTTTCTGTCAAAGCCGATGGTCGTGAGGTAGCTTGGCGAATCCAACCACCTTACGACCAGATTGTCACATTGAGCAACATGACGGGCAACTCAACCATCGTCTGCGTAGCATGTGACGATATTGAAGAGCCTGTCTGCATCCCCGTTACGGCCTACGCTGCTGGCAACAATCCTGCCGTAGCAGTATGTATGGTGACTATCAACCCTTCCCAGCTGCCTCCACCCTCATTCAAAAAAGAGCCTCGTATTAAGATAAAGAAAGGTGTGGCTTGGCTCGACTACGAACTCGACCTGCAGGGCCGACACGATGAGTCGCACATCATTTGGAGCCGACTGGATACTGATGACTGCCATAAAGAAACGATTCTGGCCTGTAGCAACGACGGACCAATGACTCACTATCGCCTACGGCCTGGTGATATAGGCCGAAGACTGATGGCCACCATACGTCCCGCCCATCATCGCAGCGGGCTGGGCAGCATGGTAGAGACTGTCAGCCAGCCTATCCGTGCCAAAGACGTCGAAGACATCAGGACATACGAAACCGACTTCAGCGACTTCTGGACGGGCTGGTGCCGCTCCCTGCTGCCAGACACCTGGCAAGTGGACGGATACAAGCCGCTCGACACATCGGAATACGACTGGAAGTTTGACCCTCAGAAGCGTATGTGGGAGTATGGCGAGGGCTTCAATGGAGCCGTTGGAAAGGGACTTCTGCAGGCTCAGCGAGGTGCCCGACTGATGTACACCCCCATTGAGCATAACTATGACGACATGTCGCTGACGCTACAAGTCGATCCCACCAAGACTGCCGGTCAGGGCTTTGGCTCGGCCACTGGGCAGTATATGGATGTATGTCTGAAGTTCGACACGCAGACGCTTACTGGCTACGGCCTCCGCATCATTCGCACTGTGAAACATGCCAAAGCTGTTGATTTCTATTTGGTAGCATATAAAAACGGAGTTGTTACACCCCTGACAGAACCCATCTCCTCTACCTGCTATCGCACAGGCTGCACCATCAGCCTCAACTACGCCAACGGCCTGCTCACCGCTCATGTCGAGACAAAGACGCCCAAGCCTGCAGACTCCACCCTTCCACATCAGGTAGATCTACAGGCTCGCGTTGATGCCAATCACTTTGGCGGCATCCATATCCAGCATACGGGCTCATGTGGCGAAAGCACGACGATGCTCCATTATCTGAAAGCAACATGGTAGCCCTTACTCTGCTGTCAGGTCTTCTATCTGGTCGATGATGTCCTGATACTGGCGCTGGGTCTTGAAGTGGAGTGAGAATCCCCAGATGGCTCCAATAACGCCACCGATACATCCTGCCCAAAAGAGGCCGTTGAAGAAAGCATCTGGATGAAGCTGATAAGACTCGTACATAAACCAGCCAAGAAAGACGATAGCCATAGGGATGCCAATGAGGAGCCAGTTGGCATCGAACTTCTTGGCGCTGGCCATACGGCGACGAACGTCCACGAGGTTGTTGGTCATCATGTTCGAATCGCTTAGTTTTCTGCTGTTATAGAAGGTGCCTCCAAAGCTAACCAACATGACGATGCAGGTGAAAATCCAGAAAGGAATGGAGAAACCGTTTAGCATTACGAATGCCCAGTAGCTGTAGGGAATCATCAGCAGGCATACGGCCATGATGAAGTAGTATCTGCGACTGATGTTGCCTGCGGTGTTCTTCATTGAGTGGCGAATCAGGTGGTCGTTCACTATCTCCTGTTTGTTCAGCTTATTCTTGAGCGTGCTCATTTGCTGGCGCATATTCTCTAATTCGAAATCATTGTTGTTCATAATGGGTCGTTTTTTTAATCGTTAGACATTTGTTTTAACTGTTCTCTGATTCTAAACAGACGTACGCTGACGTTTTTGGCAGTGATGCCGACAATCTGTCCGATTTCCTCGTACGATAGGTTCTCGAGCCAGAGCAGGACAATCGCACGGTCGAAGGGTTGGAGTTTGGAGATGCGCTTGTGGAGCATGTCCACTTGGCGCGTGTCCTCGTCGCGGTCTTCAAAGAGGTTGATGTCCATTGTCAGCCGGACTTCGGATTGGCGTCGCTTCTTCTTCCGATCTATAGAGATACAGGTGTTCAGGGCGACGCGATAAATCCACGTCTTGATGTCACTGCGATGCTCGAAGCTCTCGAAACCTTTCCAAAGATTGACTAGTACCTCCTGGAACAAGTCGTTCACTTCGTCGGCATCCTGCGAGAACATGTAGCACACGGTGTAGATGGTGCTCTTCTGTTCCGCTACGGTTTGCGCAAACTGTCTTTCTAATGTTGTCATTGTCTCATCTGTTTTTTTGAATCATTGACTTTCGTCGAAAATACTCACGCTCGGATTTCTGCAAATACATTTGCGAAACCGCTCGCTTAATCGTATCTTTTACCCATTAGACGCAGCACGTTTACGAAAAACTACACGCTTTTCTTCTTTTTTTTCTTTCTTTCAATTATCCTATTATAAAACGAATCATTGCTCTGGGAACTGCTGATAGATGCGCAGACCATAGTTGGCGCTAGCAGCATAAATATACTCCATGATATCGCTGGTATCGTGCTCATAGTCGATAGCCGCCTGCGAGCGCAACCAGAAGATAAACTCCACACAGCACCCTGCCTGTGCCGCCTCTGCCTGACGTACAAGTGGATTCTTTTCACCAATCACCTTCGGATTGTCGCGAAGCCATTGCTCGATATGATGGCGGAACTTGGTGATATTGGCCACTCCGTCGTCACCAACTGTGAGCGAACGGAAATCGAAATACACCTTCCTAACCTGTTTGCGCCCCTCGCGCTGCTCCATTCCCAGCCAGTTCTGGAACGAGCCGTCAACCAGCGTCTGTGGCGTGACGGTGATGATGGTATTATCGAAGTTGCGTATCTTCACCGTCGTCAGGCTGATCTCCTCCACCCTTCCGTTGGCGCCGGCAGAAGGCACGGTCACCCAATCGCCGATGTGAATCATATCATTGTTGGTCAGACGGATGCCTGCCACCAGACCTTTGATAGTATCCTGGAAAGCGAGCATCAGGATAGCTGAAGCCGCACCAAGTCCGGCAAACAACGTCGTGGGATCTTTGTTGATGATGATGGCGATGATTACGATGACAGCAATGAAGACTACGATGATCTTCAAGACGCCACAGATGGAATAAAGATATTGCTGGTGCGCCGTCCGAGGCCCGTCTTCAAGCAATTTGAAAGAGTCGGCAAATACAATCAGCGTGCGCACGGCCATCACAGTGATATAAATGGCCGTGAGACGGGTCAGTACTTCACGAACCGTTGGGAAATCGTAGAACGTCCAGGGCAACAGCATCCAGATAACAATCGCCGGTACAATACTGCACGCCGTCATCAGCACCTTGCGATTGAAGATGACGTCGTCCCACTTCGCCTCCGTCTTCTTCGTCAGTCGCAGTACGATAGGCACCAGTATCTTCTGACACAGCAGCCCCGCCACCACAGCCAGCAATATAGCCAGTATGACCAGTACTGCATGGGTGACATACGCCACGCCGTCTCCCTCCAAACCGCAGGCCTCCACCACCTGCCGAACCCATAACTGAATCTTATCCATTATCTATTGTAAACTTTGATCGACCCCATTCATCTACGGCACTATTTATTCAGAATCTGCTCGGCATGTTCCTTGGTCTTCACCTGCTTGCCAGCAAAAATCTGCTCGATGATGCCCTCCTCATTAATAATAAAGGTGGTGCGGATGGTGCCCTCGGTCTTCTTGCCGTACATCACCTTCTCGCCCCAGGCACCCATCGCCTGCAACAGCGTCTTGTCGACGTCGGCAATCAAGGGAAAAGGCAGTTCGTGCTTCTCCTTGAACTTCACGTGAGAAGCGGCCGAGTCTTTGCTGACGCCTACCACTTCGTAGCCCGCACCTTGCAGTTCGCCATAATGGTCTCTCAAACTGCAAGCCTCAGCCGTACAACCGCTGGTATTGTCCTTCGGATAGAAATACAGCACCAACTTACGTCCCTTGTAATCACTCAGACGGATGTCCCGTCCCTGTTCGTCCTTGCCCAGTATCTCGGGCGCCTTGTCTCCAATGTTCATAGTCATGATCTGTTAGATAATGCTGCAAAGATACAACTTTTCCTCCGACAAAACAAATATCTCTATGAGAAAATGAGGTTATATCCGACAAATACGCTGGTCGAAATCTTTGGCTCGCCGAATTTGCAGTTTACAATATGGTTTCCATCGTTGTTTTCTGAACCTGCATTCCCATGTTTCTATAGAAACTTAATGCAGCCTCGTTGCCCTCCCAGACGTTAAGAGTGATGTGATGGCAACCTATAGAACGGGCATAGTCGCGCACATATTCATAAAGAGATTTCCCTACATGTTTGCCACGAGCCTTCTCGTCCACGCAGATATCGTCAATATATAGCGCCTTGACATCCTCTAACAATTTGTGACCCTTCACTTCAGAAACCTGACAGAAGGCATAGCCTCGCACCTCTCCGTCATCGTAGACAAAGATGGGCTTACTCTCGTCGTTGAGCAAGCTTTCCAATTCCTGCTCATCATACTTTGTTGTATAGGGCTTAAACAAGTCTGGGCGTAGCACGTGATGCACCATATTCACCTGATGCAAGAGTTCTATGATACGCTTAATGTCATTTTTGTTTGCTGTTCTTATCATTGTTTTTTCTTCATTTAGTTTTTGCAAAGGTAAGCAAATTCATCATAATTCCATAGTATTTGCGCCATTTTTTTCGGATAACGACTGATATTTATCAAAAACTCCGTATCTTTGAGCTATGCTCGAAGGCACTCCCGCTCGGGAATACTCAAAATATTTTTGGTATTTCGCTCGCTTATTCGTACCTTTGCACCCATGATTGTAGCAAACATGAATCTCCATGAGGTCTACGACACGCTCATGGGAGAGATGAAGAAACTGGACTGGAAACGTGATACCCTGCTTTCCAAGTCTGTCAAGGAGATGAACAGGCGGATGAGTTTTCAGAACTATGTGATGTATGACTACAAGGTCCCCTCATCCAACAACCAGTACATCATCTATTTCTATCGCGAACACCCATTCGGACCTATCCTGTCGGGCTATCTCTGCGTCTTGTTCGACGGCAGCAAGCGGTTTATCATCAAGTGGACCGACTGGCGTTCGCCTGCGATACATGTGTTCACCAGCCATTTCCTGCAGCGTTACAAGGAACGTTTCCTGAAACAACCGGAAATGACAGCCAATGAGGTTGCCGTGAGGTTCCTGGCGCGTAATTCAGAGATGAAGCCTATGGCTGTCGATGAGCGTATCAACAAGCATATTGAGAAATATGGTGAGTTTGCAGGAGAAGGGTTCCTTGTTCCTGACGGGTTTTGTTTCAAATTGTCAGGAAAGGAATATTTAGATGGGAAAGCATCTGTAGGCATCAGCTTCTTCACCACCTTCATGCCGCTGTCTGATATGTCGAAGAGCCAGCAAGAAGCTATCTTTGAGGAATGCATGAAGGATATTGATAACTTGAATTCTTAACATTTCCCACCTTCACTCTTGATCGACGAACCTGATGGTTTGCGTCTTGACATCCATCTCTTTGATGATGGCTATTGACTCCACATGGTAGCCCTCGTCACGCAACAGGCGTCCCCCTTTTTGGTAGCCCTTCTCGATGGCTATACCGATGCCTGCCAGTGTTGCTCCTGCCTGGCGTACGATGTCGATCAGGGCATGCGTTGCCTCACTCTCTGCCAAAAAGTCGTCCACTACAAGCACATGGTCGGCAGGAGAGAGATATGGTTTAGACACATAAACCGAGTGCCGCCGGTTTTCTGTGAAAGAGAATGCGTGTGATACGTATTTGTCATCAGTGCTGTTGATGGTCAGACACTTCTTGGCAAAGACGAAAGGTACATGGAGATAATGCGCCAGCATGGTAGCAATGGCAATGCCGCTGGCCTCGATGGTCAAAATCTTGGTAATCTTGACGCCCTCAAACCTTCGCTGCAGCTCCTGCGCCATAAAGCGCATTGCCTCTATGTCAACCTGATGGTTTAAGAAACTGTCAACTTTCAGAACGTTTCCCGGCAGGATAACACCATCCCGCATTATTTTCTCTTCCAAGTAGTTCATCGCTGCTTTTTTGGGGCAAAGGTACGCATTTCCTCCCGACAAAACAAATATCTCAATGAAAAATTGCTGATTACCCCTCACCCCTCACTCAAATCGTTAGGAATGCCGATATATAAAGGCCTCATGATGAGTGAGGGGTGCCTCTAGCCCCTCACTCACCCTACACTCACCCCTCACTGATAACCCACAGCCAAAAGCTAGTAGACATTAATGCGCGCAGACGCTCCCATTAATACAAAATCTCAGTCCGAGCCCGACGGACTGCCATTCCGCTCCTTGCGGAATTAGAGTTCTCTGACCACGGTCAGAGTGTGGCGTTGCAATCGCTCCTTACGGACTAACGACGAGCAAGAAGCCGCTTTCCTGTGAACAAGAAGCAGACTGTCCGTTAGCTTCCTTTGCGTTCCTTATTGACTTCAAAGTGACTTGAGTGAGGGGTCAGTGAGGGGTGAGTGAAGGGTCAAGCCTACCCCTCACTGGCTCTCATCCCCTCTCTACAAAGGCATTCTCAGAGATTTGAGTGAGGGGTGAGGGGTTGTCACGTGATAGTCGTCCAAAATCAGAAAACGTCAGGTATACCTTAAGCTTGGAACCACCGAACTACGAGTTTACTGGCACTAAAATGCAATACTCCGAACGAAATTTCTAATACTCCAAAAGAAATTTTGATTACTCCGATAGTATTGACCACCTTCCCAGCTAACCGCCACTCTGCTCCTTGCTGTCGGCTTGACACTTCCCTGTTGTCGGCCACACAGCAGGGAGCAGAGCGCCGTTCAGCCCGTAAGGTGATGGGGCGCAACCTATGCACATTGTTTTTTATTCGTATTGTCTCTTTTCTCAAGGTAAAAAAGTTGGGGTCAGAAAAAATGATTACCTTCTCCGATCCCAATAATTAATGAATCCACTCCCTTGATTCTAGAAACTTGGTTCCTGAGTGCCTCGAAGGAAAACAATCCGACCTTCCTCGTCTTTGAAATAAAAACCTTCGAAACAAAGCATTGTTTCATCGACGTAATCGAAAGTGGCAATGTTGGAATAAGCCATGTATTCGCTATTTGCATCCTCATATTTGGCATTCAGTAATAGACAATTCCGTTTCTCGCCAGCCATACCTTCCGGGCTGTAGTAACTCAGTTTCCATGTACCAGAGAAAGTTCCTTCCAAAGGCTCTACACTCTCCCAATCAGTATAGCGTTGTTCACCCTCAATAGTGACGACTTTGCGGATCTGCCATTTGCGCATTCCCGACAGCGTTCCGTCAGCGTTAAACGTTAGCTGCTCAAAAAAGCGTTCCGTGTCACTGATGTTCTCGTAGTGCCATGTGCCAATCATCATCGGTCCGTACTGCTTCTGCAACTGCTCCGTCTTCTCGTGCGCTTCCTCGTCAGCCCATTGTGGGTCGCTGCTACAAGAGACGAGGGAGAGTATGGCAGCAGTCATCACGAGGATGTTTCTCCAGATTTTCATTGTTTTCATATTCCTATTTGATAAATCCATCTGTTTATATAAACGCTGGTCATCAGGAATATTGTAAAATTGGGCGTTAATTGTTCTTAATTTAGGGGGAACGAGATGGTGAAGGCGATTTGCGAGCCTTCAGCCTAAAAAGAACAGACTGACACCCAACGGTAGAAATTAGCGCTAAAGGGCACCAGTCAGTCAGGTTCACTATGCAAAGGTACCACATTTCCCCAAAGCGCGTCTGGTCTGCAAGAGGACACTGAGCAGGATGAGGGCAATACCTATATAGAATGAGAAATTAATCTCACGCCCCTCACCAAAGATGAGGAAAGCAAGGATGATGGTGTAGCAGGGTTCGAGGTTGTAGGAGAGGTTAACGGTAAATGCCGAGAGACGCTTCAAGGCTTGAATCTGTAAGAGATACATGCCAACGGTACAGAAGAGCGCGTGACAAAGCATCAGCCAGAGGTTCGAACCCTCAGGCACCACGACGACAGGCTGTTGACTGGGAAAGAAAAAGAGGTAGATTGGGATGATGGCCGATACCAATACCAGACCTCCAGACATCTGGTACATCAGCACGGTCCTACTGCGCACGCCCACACTTGCCTTCTTATTGCAGATGGCATAAAGTGCACAGACGGCAGACGAGACGACTCCAATAGCGATACCATAGCGATAGCGGGCATCAAACGAGAAGATGCAGAGCACACCAGTGACGGTAATCAGCGAAAACAGCAGTTCGAGCCATGAGAGCTTGCGCCTGAAGATCATCGGCTCGAAGATAGCCGTGAAGAATCCAATGAGCGAGAAACAGATCACGCCAATAGAGACATTCGAAGCCTTGATGCTGCCATAGAACAGAATCCAATGGAATCCTAACAGTGCCCCACAACCACAAAGCTGAAAGAACTTACGCCACCCCACCCTCGGCAGACCTGTGAATACCAGCAGTATCGCACTCGTAAACAGCATCCGATACCACACGATGTCCACCTCGTTGAGCGTAATCAGTCGTCCGAACAAGCCTGTGAAGCCTGCCAAAAGCACACTCAAGTGCAACTGGATAAATCCCTTTCTCGTCTCGTTCATCTATTTTCTTTCGTGTCGCAAATATTTTAATGAGATTATATCTGACAAATACGCTGGTCGAAATCTTTAGCTCCACCAGTCTCGTTGAAGAGTTTTTGCAACAGGCGAACACGCAGATTGGTAATTGACTGGGGCGACGAAGCGACGAGGATGGCAATCTCTGAAGGTTGGAAATGCTGACGAATCAACAGGCAGACTGCTTGTTCTTTCGTGCCGAGCAGTTTCAACAATGCCAATAAGGCTGGATTCAGCGAATAACTGCATTGTGCCAACGCGCTGATGTCTTCATCTTTGGCCACTTGTCCCAAATTGACGGTTTTGTGAAGTCGGGCTGTTACGTCTTTTATTTGTCTGGAGTTGTCGCGAAGCTGACGTTTCTTCTGACGTTGCATCTGTACCAGTTCACGATGGGTCAGGATGTAATACCAAGCAATCAGTCCTGCTATGAGAATCACGATAGCAAGAGCTGTCAGCAAGCCAATCATGGTACGATATTGGTGGCGTTCCTTCTGTTGTTCGTCGTATTGCGCCTGCATATCCAAGATGCTGGTAGCACCATTGTTTTCATAATTGTCGCGATAGAGCGTGTTCAGTCGCTGGCTGAGGTGTGAGGCCATCCTGTGATGCTTTTCGTCGTATTCTGCCAAAGAGTCATAATAGTTAATAAGTTTACGATAGGCATCTATACGAATGGCATAGTCGCCCGACTGGAGGGTCTGAAACCAATAGTCGCAGGCCTGTGGCCACTTCCCCTCAAGGGCGGCAATGTCGCCTAACAGTTTGATGGTTTTGTCGAGATACGTCGTTTGTTGCGACAACAGCAGGTATTCTTTTGCTTTGTCCAAGTCGTTCTGATGCAGATAATAGCTCCCCATGTTTGTAAGCATCGTAGCACGGATAGGGCCCTGAACGCTATCCTGCAGGGGACGACACCTTTCTATATACGCCTTGAGGCTATCAGTATTGTTCATCGCATCAAAGGTAGTTACCAGATTATTCAGCTGTCGTACCGTCCATTCCTGATTGCCAAGTTGCTCTGCAGCACGGAGTGAACGGTGATAGTAGTCGAGCGTCAAAGGATAGTTGTTGGCGTTGTCGTTAATATCACCCATCACGGCATATAACTCGTAGTTGAGGGCTAAATCGTTCACATCCTCTGCCAATTCCTCAGCTCGTTTCAACAGGCGGAAGGCTTCGCCATAGCGCTTTTGTCCGTAGAGCACGATACCGTGATGCAGGCAGGCGCGTGCCAGACGAACATCATCACCTTGTTGTTCATAAAACTGTTGGCTTAGATTGATGAGTGTGTCAGACGACAAAATCAGTCCGATACGATGTATGGCTTCCGTAAACACCAGTCCGTAAAGAGCTCGATCAGCCTCTACAGTAAAACTGTCGATATCCAAACCATCAAGCAGGCGGATGGTCGAGTCTGGATATTGTTGGCAAAGGGCTTCTGCCTGTAATAACCTCGTGTTGCGACAATGCTCCGAAGAGCACGCCGCAAACACGAGAGAGCAGGTGAGGATGAAAACGATCTTCCTCATTTCAGACTGAAGTTAATGGGCATAGTAAATTGTACGCGTACGGCTTTACCATTTTGATAGCCTGGCTTCCATTTCGGCATTGCCTTGACCACGCGAATGGCCTCAGCATCAAGTGAAGGGAAAGCTGGTTTAATGACCTTTACCTCTGTGATACTGCCGTCTTTCTCAACCACGAATTTTACCAGCACACGTCCGTCAACCTTCTGTTTCTTGGCATCGGCAGGATACTTGATGTTACTGCTTATAAACTGAATCATCGCCTCCATACCACCAGGGAACGCGGGCATGTCTTCTACCACATTGAAGGGATCTTCTTTCTGATCCTTCTGCGATACTACTGTCTTTTGTGCCAATACTGTCGTGAGGCAGCATATTGCCATCAGCGACATTAAGATAAGTCTTTTCATTGTTTCTTACTTTTTTAATTGTTAAACGATACAAGTTGTCCGGACTTTCGCTTGCAAAAGTAGTAAAAGTCGCAGATTGCTGCAAGAAAACAATTACATCATTTTACACAAACGGCAATTTTATCACTTATTTCCAGAGCCGTTCTATCTATTCCATCTTATTGCTTTGCGGATTGCTCGAATCTGAAGGTGTAGAAGATATCTCCGGCTGTAACTTCTAGTGTGAGGGGGCGCGCCTGATCGTTGCCATTGGAATCAAAGGTCACGCTGAGTTTATTCCCGACTATCTCCGCCTTGAACCAATCTGCCGTTATGGTATGAAAAATATTATCCTCTCGAGGCGGAAAATAGTATTTACCTCCAGACTCTGCATTCTCTATCCACGGGGCCGAATAGTTGCGACAGGTGAACGTAATCGTGCCTCCATCAGTGGGGACATAATAGATTCCGTCAGTCTTTTGTACCTGCACTTCGGCCTCCCAAATCATAGAGTCCCAATCCCCTTCCTTATTGTCGCTATCGCAAGAGGCGAGGGAGAGTATGGCAGCAGTCATCACGAGGATGTTTCTCCAGCATTTCATTGTTTTCATATCTCTATTTGATTCGTTTTTAAAAGGGTTCAACTTCCTGTTAATTGTATTTCTGACCGCAAATATACGAATTATTTCCGAATAAACAAATGAAGTAATGAAAAAGGTTGTAATTTTGCTAACAGAAAGCTATGGATAGGACTACGTTTGAAAGTCAGAAGACATTTGCGCGTGAAAAAGAAAGCCTTCAGCCTAAAAAGAACAAGCTGACGCCAATGACGGAGATGAAGGCGCCAACAATAGCCTTCCAGGTAATCTTCTCATGGAAGAGCCAATACGAGGGCAGAAGGATGATAATGGGCGTCATAGCCATCAGCGTGGAGGCGATGCCTGCTGCCGTATATTGTACAGCCATCAGCGAGAAGCCAACACCCACGAAGGGACCGAAGATGGTGGTGGCAGTAGCGACGGTAAGTCCTTTCCTGTCGTGCATAGCCTCGCGTAAAGGGGCCATTCCATTGCGATAATATAATAATAAGGTGAAACCTATGATGCCAGCAATGCAACGGTAGAAATTAGCGCTGAAGGGTACTAACCATTCAGGTACATCCATCTCCGCTAAAGCGGCCACGTCGTAATGGTCCATACCGATCTTGCTCAATACCAATCCCACACCTTGACACACAGCCGCTCCGATAGCATAGAGCACGCCGTTAAGAGGTAGTTTCAGCGAAACCTTATGATGTTCACCTCGTCCAAGTACGGAAATACTGATTCCGGCAAGCGTTACCAGCATCGCCAGAATGCTCATCGCCGTCATCTGTTGCCCCAGCGTCATCCAAGCCATCAGGGCTGCCGACAGCGGAGCAAGCGTCATGAAGAGCTGGCCATAGCGCGAACCTATAATAATATAGCATTGAAAGAGGCAGAAATCACCAATGACATAACCCACCAGTCCAGATAGCAGCATCCATCCTGCAGCCTCTGTCGAAACACCTGTGGGTAACGGATTGCCCGTCACCACTAGAAATAACACCAGCGAGAACACCAGTGCCAGCGCCATTCGCAGCACATTCAGCGTCAGGTTGCCCAGCCGTTTCGAGCCGAACTCACTTAGCAGCGCCGTCGCCGTCCACGAAAACGCTACGCCTATCGAAATCAGTTCACCTAAATAAGTCATCGTTTAGTACTATCTGTTATCGATGCTTTTGAACAACGACTGGTAGCGCTGAGCACCCTGCTTACAGCGGTCGGCCTCGCTGACGAACTTCTTAGGGATGGTCTTGCCCGTATATTCATCCTTGAAGGTTCCTTTCTTTAGCGTCGCAATGTCTAAATAGTCCAAAGGGCCTTCAAACTTCTTGGCATTGAAACGCAGGAGACGCTGGCCGTCGAACCACATACGTAGTTCGTAAGGCCATATATCGCCCCCACCCTCTACGTCAGGCGTGAGCGCATAGATGAACATCACCTGACCCTTATCGTCATAAAGATACTCCTCATAGAATTCGCGGGCAGCGTAGTTGTACTTGATTGTCGTGAAACGCAGGTAGTGAGGCGGATAGGGGTCACCCTCCTCCTCTGGCTCCAGTTCGCCGTAGTACATACGGATATTTTCGTGGTGCGGTCCTGTGGCTGGCAGATTCTGCACCACACGTAAATCGAAGTACTCAGGCGGGATACCGTCTGACGGGAAATTATCGCTCATCAGGGTAATCCATTCATGCACGCTCTGATATTCCTTTCGGATGCTCTCAACGGTATGCTGGGCACTGGCTGTCAGTACCCAAGCCATACATAATAATAAGGTGAAAGCCTGTTTGCCCAGAGTCTTAAGCACCTTGTCTCCAATGTTCATAATCATTATCGTTTATATGACGTCGCAAAGATACACATTTCTTGGGAAAAAACAAAAAAACGCCGCAGTTTTTCTCTGCGGCGCTCTTTATTATAAATAAGGTGTAATCCTTAATCGGCGAGTTTAGCCTTGATCATCTCGCGGTTCAGACGAGCGATGTTGGCGATGGTCTCGTTCTTCGGGCAGACAGCCTCACAGGCGCGAGTGTTGGTGCAGTTACCGAAGCCGAGCTCGTCCATCTTGGCGATCATGTTCTTCACACGACGGGCAGCCTCTACGCGACCCTGGGGAAGCAGGGCGAGCTGAGAAACCTTAGACGACA